>OIYP01000007.1_pt1 | contig 194553 bp, 189 predicted proteins | sample 1588261 | NCBI WGS metagenome assembly OIYP01 (sample SAMN03283293) | human gut metagenome | biome: human-associated habitat; material: feces | host: Homo sapiens | place: Peru | collected 2012 | reverse complement strand
AATCAAGCCCTGCATCATCTTCTTGTGAGTAGTCCTCCGGCTTTTCATCCATTTGCTCGATATATTGGATGCTTGGAGCGCATATAATTGCGCCTGCCGACTCGCCGATCATCAATTTTCCATTTGCCAATTCCTTTTTCAGTAGCCCATCAGTTCCCGTTTTACGGAGCTGGTCCATAAGAAAGAAAGAATTTCCGCCGGTAAAATATATCACATCTGCTTCTTCAAAAACAGACTGTATCGTTGAATAAGCCTCCGTTGAAATATCAATTTCAGTTACGATTGCTCCCAACTTTTTGAATAATTTTCGAGCCGAGCCGACATAACCGGTGTAGCCTTCACGCAGCGAAGCTGTTGGAATAAATGCGACTTTCTTATTTTCAATTTCTTCCTTTATCAGACTTCCTACACTTGAAAAGTGCGAACATAAAATTAGTTTCATCAATATTCTCCTTTATAAATTCCGATTTGTATTTCTGTTTGTTTTAAAAATGGGCAATCCCGATTGGAATTGCCCACTGATTATAAATATAAAATTATTCGTTAATCGGTTTCATTGTCGGGAAGAGCAATACATCACGAATCGAGTAGCTGTCGGTAAGAAGCATTACAAGTCTGTCGATACCGATACCGAGACCGCCCGTCGGAGGCATACCGTACTCGAGAGCCATAACAAAATCGTTATCAATCATATTAGCCTCGTCATCGCCTGCTTCACGAAGTTTCATTTGAGCCTCAAAACGCTTCATTTGGTCGATTGGGTCGTTAAGTTCGCTGTAAGCGTTGCCATACTCTCCGCCGAGAATGAACAGCTCAAATCTCTCTGTAAGAGCAGGACAATCGGGCTTTCTCTTTGTAAGCGGACTTACCTCAACAGGATAGTCCATAATGAATGTAGGCTGAGTAAGATTTTCCTCAACAAATTCCTCAAAGAACGAATTAAGAACATCGCCCCATGTTGCCTTACCCGGAGCAATTTCAATATTTCTTTGCTTAGCAATTTCAACAGCCTTTTCGTTATCGCCCATAAATGAAGCGAAGTCTACACCGCTGAATTCCTTAACTGCGTCAACCATAGTAAGTCGTCTAAACGGAGTTTCAAGGTCAATTTCAGTACCGTTAAATACGATATGAAGGCTGTCGCAAACCTCGTTTGCCGCATTACGGATAAGTGCCTCGGCAATATCCATCATACCGTGATAATCTGTAAATGCCTGATAAAGCTCGATACAAGTAAACTCGGGATTATGGCGAACATCCATACCCTCGTTACGGAAGTTTCTGCCGATTTCATAAACTCTTTCCATACCGCCTACAATAAGACGCTTTAAGTAAAGTTCTGTTGCGATACGAAGATACATATCCATATCAAGAGTGTTATGGTGGGTGATAAACGGTCTTGCCGCAGCACCGCCCGGGATAGTGTTAAGAATCGGGGTTTCAACCTCGATAAATCCGAGATTATCAAGATACGAGCGAATAGAAGAAATAATCTTTGAACGCTTGATAAATGTATCCTTTACATCGGGATTCATAATCATATCAAGGTATCTTCTGCGGTATCTTGTATCTGTATCCGTAAGGCCGTGGAACTTTTCGGGAAGCGGAAGAAGCGACTTTGAAAGGAGTCTGATTTGCTTTGCATGAACGGAAATTTCACCCGTTCTGGTCTTAAACACAAAGCCCTTTACTTCAACTATATCTCCGATATCCCAAGTCTTAAACTCGCTGAACACATCCTCGCCCACATCGTTCATTCTAACATAAGCCTGAATTCTGCCGTTTCTGTCCTGAATATCTACAAAGTTAGCCTTACCCATATCACGCCAGGTCATAATTCTGCCTGCGATGGTAACCTCCTGATTTTCAAGGTTTTCAAAATCAGCCTTGATTTCATCAGAATGATGGGTTTGCTCGGCAATGGTGATTTCAAACGGGTCTTTTCCGGCGTTCTGCATTGCGGTAAGCTTATCTATTCTAATCTGCTTTTGCTCGTTTTCGCTGAGAACAACCTCAGCCATAGTCATTTGAGCTGCATTTGCATTATTGCCGATTTTTTCGATAATATCAAGAGCCTGCTCCTCGCTGTCGGCACTGCCCTGCAAGGCAACCGCACCTGTCTGGAGGAAAAGAGTATACTTAACGCTCTCGCCGTCAGCCTCTACCAAATACTTCGGATTTGTTTTTTCCTCGTCGTTTTGAAGTGCGTTCTGCACCTTCATACGACTGTTTTTCTTTACAGCCTTAACGCCTCTCTTGCACTCGTCCTCCTTAGCGAAAACGGGAGAAGTGCCGACTGACTTTTCATCAATTAATAATTCAAATGTGAAAGTGCCGTCACCGTGCTTAGTGATTTCAAACTTTCCTGCCATACATTTCTACCTCTGAATCTTTATTTCGGATTAATCAATAGACTTAATCTCAAACTCTAAATTTCCGATAGGTGCCTCAACAACTACCTTTTCGCCTACGGCAGCACCGATAAGTGCCTTGCCGACAGGGCTTTCATCGGAAATCTTGCCCTGAGACGGATTACTCTGTGAGAAACCTACGATTTCATAAACAAACTCCTGACCGTCACGCTCAACAGTAACCTTTGAACCCATTGAAACCTTGTCGGAAGCTGTGCTGTCGATAATTACTGCATTTTTGAGCTGATACTCAAGCTCCTGAATACGAGCCTCAATCTTAGCCTGCTCACTCTTTGCCTCATCATATTCGCTGTTTTCACTAAGGTCACCGTAGGAACGAGCAACCTTGAGCTTTTCTGCAATATCAATTCTTCCTTCGGTTTTAAGCTGCTCAAGTTCTGCTTCAAGTTCTGCTTTACCTGCGACTGTCATAGTAAATGTTTTTGCTGCCATGATTATATCTCCTTACATTAATATACAATTTAACTAAATAATTATATATTATATTAACTTCAATGTCAACAGCAAAAAAGGAGGAATTTTTATTACAAACTATGAATTCAGAAACGATACAATGTTTTTGAGAAATCAATTCAAAAGTGTCGGTATGTTCAAACTGCCGCTTGTTAAAAAACAAGAAATCAGTCTTGAAGATGTAAGCCTAATAGGTTATGATAAAGTTAAGCAGAATTAAACCAAGTAAAATTATTTGCTATGGCAAGCCCTTTGACGAAATGAAGGGCGATATAATCGAAGTAGATTATGCCAAAACGAATAATTTGCAAAAATCGAACAGCGGTTTATATATCAAAACCTTTTACGGTTATGTTGATAACACATATAGAAAAGGCGGCGGGTCTGCAAACGGACAAAACTCCGGTAATCCCGAACCTGAGCAGGTTTGGACGCCGAAAGATAAAGAATCAGAAAGATTTTTAGGCGAACCGGGAGAAGTAATAGAAACATTTGATAAAAACGGTGAGAGAATGTTAACAAAAATAGGTAGAAACGGAAAAGCCGTTAAAGAAAGACATTATTCGGATCATAATAAGGGGCATAAACACTCTAATCCCCACGATCATAATATCGATTGGAATGATGGACATCCAAATTTTTCTTCACCTATAAATTATGCAAAAGATAATATTCCTGAATTCAAATCAAAGGAGATATTAAAAATGTACACAAAAAACAACCAGATTCTTAAATACCCAAAATACAATAGTGTAAACGAATTTAAGGAAAGTTTAATTCACGGCAGAGAAATTGTTATAAAATGGAATAATGTTGAATATTCGATAGAATACGAGAACAATACTATGAGTGATTTTTCTATATGCGAGGCAAACAGACCGGAAACTGAAGTCCATTTTAAGTCGGTTGATGAATTGTTAAATTCAAAATTAAATTCAGATATTTACTTAAAGGATATAATTACAAAAGCGGAAATCAATTGGAGAAATATTTAAAACAGGGCTGAACGAAATGAATAATAATTATATAAATAACGATTATGACGGAGATTACAAAAGCAAGGAAGAATTTTACGATTCCGTAGAGCGTCATTCAGAAATTGTTTTTGAATGGAAAGACAAATCGTACGAAATATGTTCTATGGACGGAAAACGCTGGTGGTTTTTCAATGTGACAGATGACACGAAGGTTATAGTAAATACAATAGAAGAACTTATGAATTGTGAAATTGACGGCGAGAGGCTCGTTGACATTTGCACAAAATTCACTGTTATCGAAAGAACATTTTAAGTATTTGAACAAAACATTTGAAGAAATATTTAAGGGAACAAAAAAGGTTATCTCATTTACGAGATAACCTCAGCGTGTCGAAAACACTTTTTCGACACGCTGTAGGCTGTTGAGAAAGGTTCTGAATTTCGTTTTCTTGTGAAGGAAGATGTACGATGGTACCTCGACTGAGCAAAAAACGAAAAACGCCAAAAGTACCGTAAACTCGATGTTTACGGTACTTTTACAATCCCTCCGTCAACACTTCGTGTTGCCACTTCCCTTTACACAAGGGAGGCATTAAGCGGTTAATTAATTTTATTGGTGTGCTTCAGGAGCTTTATCGACAGTCTAAAAGGTTATCTCATTTACGAGATAACCTTTTTGTTTTTAATCGTTATCGACATTGGTAGGTGAATAATACGGGTCCTGCTCCTGATTAAAAGGTTGAGACGGCTCGTCCGGAATAACAAGCGCACATATGATATATGCAAGCACGCCTGCTCCGCCTGCGCATACTACCAATGCCCAAATCAAGCGAACGATTGTAGAATCAACATTCAAATACTCGGCAAGACCTCCGCAAACGCCGCAGAGTTTTCTGTCGGTTGTTGATTTATAGAGTTTCTTTCCCATTAGCTTTTTCTCCTTTTCACTTCAAACGACACCTGTTTTAATATCGGTGCCTCCAAACAGGTTTGTTACATTTACAAAAATTGTCTTTGCATCGGGCGGAAGATTTTTATTACTCTTATCCGATGTACCGCCGAAAATGCTGTTTGATTTAACAACAACTCTGACATCCTGAGGAACAAAAACATCCACACCGCCAAAGATTGAATTAACCGTAATTACGCAGTTATTCACTATATCTGCATTTCTTATATCAAGATTAATTCCGCCAAACGACGCAACAAATTTTCCGCCTGCAAAGCCGTTATCAAAGCGATAATCTTCGCCCGAAAATGTCGCATAGTATTCGGCATTCGACCGAACCATAGGCGCAGCACCGCTGTCGGACGGAAAATCGACCTTGGATTTGGAAGCCGTAAGAGTATTAATAACTATTGCAACACCCACGATTACAACGAGTACCGGTAAGATAAATGCCTTATACTGCCAAATGTCATAGTAGCAATTAATCAACAGTAACACACCGACAGCCAATCCCGTTGCACTCAAAGACTTATTCTCGCCATTGAACAAGCCGATAAAACTCGGAACAATGATGAACAGAGTCCACCAGCCGTCAAAGAAAATAGAATAATTAATTAAATTTGCTTCTTTTAATCCCCAAAGCAAGCCTAATAATATAACGGCTACACCCCAGAGAACACCCTTTGTTTTCTTCATACTATTCCCTCCTAAGCATTTTGATATTCTAATGCTTATTATGAATTATACCAACTATTACTTACAGCAAAATGAACAAATAATTACTTTTTTGTAACAAAAAGAGAGCCACGGGGCAAAGCTCAAAAGCGTAATTCAACGGTTTTTTATGCAATGTAACCCCAATCGGCTCTCTTAAATCAAATCAAATATCGGTCAAAATCAGTCGTTTGGAACGAACTTTGCGTGAACGGCAGAAACTGCTCTGTCTGCGTCGTCAGCGTTGATGATAACCGAAATCTTAATCTCGGATGTAGAAATCATTTTGATGTTAATATTTCTCTCATAGAGAGCCTCAAACATAGCGGTTGCAGTACCCGGATGTGACTCCATACCTGCACCTACGATTGAAACCTTTGCTACATTGGTATCGCAAACAATCTTTGCGTTTTGAAGATGTGAAGACTCTTTAAGAAGTTCAACTGCAACAGGACCGTTATCCTTGCTTACAGTGAACACGATGTCCTTTGTGCCGTCTCTGCCAAAGGATTGAAGAATAATATCAACATTGATATTTTTCTGTGAAAGCTTTGAAAATACATTAAATGCGACTCCCGGATTGTCCTCTACTCCGAGTACGGATACAAGTGCTACATCCTTATCTTTTGTTACGCCTCTGATTAACATTTTTTCCATTTTTGCTACCTCCTTAACGATTGTACCCGGAACCGGGTTAAGTGATGAAAGAACCTCAAGTTCTACCGAATATTTTTTAGCCATTTCTACCGAACGGTTATTAAGAACCTGTGCGCCGAGTGTTGCAAGCTCAAGCATTTCGTCATAGGTGATTTCCTTGAGCTTACGAGCATTTTCAACCTTGCGAGGGTCCGCTGTATAAACGCCCTCAACATCGGTAAATATCTGACATTTATCAGCGTGAAGTGCTGCGGCGATAGCAACTGCGGATGTGTCCGAACCGCCTCTGCCGAGGGTTGTAAGGTCATCGTATCTGTTAATGCCCTGGAAGCCTGCAACAACGCAGATATTATGTCTTGCAAGCTCAGCCTGCAATCTGTTAGGTCTGATATTCTTAATTCTTGCAGAGCCGTAAACGCTGTTTGTGTTAAAGCCTGCCTGCCATCCCAAAAGGCTGATTACAGGGAAGCCGAGCTTTTCGATTGCCATAGCCAAAAGAGATATGGAAATCTGCTCACCTGCTGCCAAAAGCTGGTCAAGTTCTCTGTTTTTTGCAGTTGGGTTAATTTCGTTTGCCTTTTCGATAAGGTCATCTGTTGTGTCGCCCTGAGCCGATACGACTACGACAACATCGTTGCCTGCCTTATAGGTATCGGTTACTATCCTTGCGACATTCATAACTCTTTCGGCATTAGCTACCGAAGAGCCTCCGAATTTCTGGACAATAAGTGCCATATTTTCCTCCTATATATCAATTAATAGTTTGTTGCCTTAATTACATTGATTACACTGAATCCGTCAAGCTTGGACATAAGGTCATTCTCGGTCATAGAGTCGGTAATAAACGCAACCTCGTCTGACGGTTGACCCTTACGGCTAAGGAATTTAACATCGTTAAATGCTGTCATTACAGCGTTCTCCGAAGCCTTTGCTCTTACATAAAACGGCATTTCAAGAACAGCCTTTTCATCTGCTACATAATCCTCGCTGCCTGCACCCCAGCCGAAATTCTTTCTTCTTTCAACATGGATTGCACAGTCTACCATATCTGCAACAACAGCAGATGCAGTAGGAAGCTTACCTGCGCCGGGACCGTAAAAACATACATCTCCGACAGCGTCGCCTCTTACAAGAATAGAGTTAAATACGCCGTTTACGCTTGCAAGCTGAGAGCCGTTAAATACAACGGCAGGGCTGACAAACGCTGTGATTTTATCGTCGCTGATTTTCTTAATCTGTCCGAGGAGCTTAATAACGCCGTTTACAGACGAAATATAAGATACATCCTCAAGAGTGATTTTTGTAATACCCTCAGCCTTTACCTGATTAGGATATACATGCTTGCCGAATGCAAGAGAAGCAAGAATACAAACCTTACGGCAAGCGTCAAAGCCCTCAATATCCGCTGTCGGGTCTTTTTCTGCAAAACCGTTATCCTGAGCAAGCTTCAACGCATCCTCAAAGGTCATACCGTCCTCAATCATTTTTGTAAGAATGAAGTTGGTTGTGCCATTAAGAATACCTGCAATGCCCTCGATATTATTTGCTGCAAGGCACTGAGCCATAGGTCTGATAATCGGAATACCGCCGCCTACGCTTGCCTCAAAAAGATAATTTACGCCGTGCTTTTCGGCAGCCTGAAGAAGTTCAAGACCTTTTTGTGCAACAAGCTCCTTGTTAGATGTAACAACGCTCTTTCCCGATTCGAGAAGTTTCATTGTAAAATCAAAAGCAGGATTTACTCCGCCCATAGTTTCCGCAACAACCTTAATCTCGTCATCATTAAGTATATCGTTAAAATCCTTAGTAAACAGAGCCTCGTGTGAATCACCATCAAAATCACGCAAATCTAAAATTTTACTAACCTCGAGAACTTCGCCGCCGGTACGGTTTTTAATGCTCTTTTCATGTGTTTCGATAACCTCAACAACGCCTGAGCCTACCGTTCCGTAACCCATAACTGCTACTTTCATATTTTTCCTCCTAAACAATCTCGGCAGATTTTACACCGCCGATATTTTTAATCTTCAAAATTAAATCCTTTGTTGATACATCCGACTGCGTCAGTCTAACCGTAATAGACACATCGGCTATATTATTGACCGGAATGCTTTGATTTACCGCCAAAATATTTGCACCGGCAAGATAAAGCTCATTCATAACGGAACTAAGCACTCCCGCATTATCTATCAGCTTTGCATTAATAGCCGTAACATCATCGCCCTGTTCGTTATACTCAAATATTTTATCCTTATATTTATAGTATGCAGAACGGGAAATTCCTGCCATCTTTGCCGCCTGAGAAGCACTGGTTGCCTCACCGGACTGCAAATATCCGTTTGCCTCAACAACCTTTGCATATATCTCGGGCAGGATTGACATATCAACAAGCAGATATTTTACCTTTCCCATATGTACTCCACCTGTGGACAGTTGTATTTATGTGAAAAACACTTTTCATATATTAGCACAAAATCTTTATATAATCAAGAGTTATTTTTCAATTTGTCAAAATTACATAAAAAAGCGGCTCGAATACAGTATTCAAGCCGTTTTTTCTCATATAAATCAATGATTGATTTTAGTTTGTTTCGCCCTTTGGCAAAATGACAAGCATAACCGTTCCGTTTTCCGAACTTTCCTCGGCGAAAACTCTGCCGCCGTGAAGTAAAGCGATTTCCCAAACAAGCGAGAGACCGAGTCCGACACCGCCGTGTTCCCTGCTGCGTGATTTATCGACACGAAAGAACGGCTGAAAAATACTTTCTCTGTACTGCTCGGGTATTCCGTTGCCGTTATCACGCACCCTGATAAAAATCTGTCCGTCCCGTTCACTGACGCAAACTCTCACGCTCTCATTCGGTCGATTGTAGCGTATGGCATTTTCCGTCAAATTAAAGAGCATACGGTAAATCAGAGTGTCACTTCCGACCATTGTGCCTTCTCCGTCATATTCGAGGGTGATTCCTCTTTTCTCGGCAATGGGCGCAAGGTCGGTAAAAATTTCCTCAATCATAGGGGCAAGCTCAATCACATCATTACAAGGCACGGTGCGAAGCTCGCTCATTTCGAGCAGAGTTTTTGTCATCTGCGACATTCTTTCCGTCTGCTCCTGCAAAAGCTTTAACAGTTCTGCCGTATCGGGCTGAACATCCGAATGTTCAACAGAAAACAGTTCAATCTGCGCCTGCATAAGTGCAAGCGGCGTTCTCAGCTCGTGTGCGGCATTGCCCGTGAACTGCCGTTGGGCAGAAAACCCCTCATCAAGACGGTCAAGCATACCGTTAAACGATTTGCTGAACTGCTTAAATTCGGGAAGAACATCCTCGCTTATTTTCATATCCGCCAAATTATTGGGTTGAACATTCTCCACCTGAGAGGCGAAATTCTTTAACGGCTTCAAGGCACGACCGCTGACGAAATAAGCCAGCACACCGCCGAGCAGAGTAACAGCCACGGTGATGTACCAATTAGTTGTGTCAAAGGAATGCTGAGCGCCGTTTACTATAATGGTAAGCTCGTCACGGCCAAGGCTCTTGCTTTCCGGGTCAAAGGAATCCGGCTCGCTGTTTTCGATTTCGCTGTACGCAGAAATTCCGTTACCTATCGAATTCATATAATGCTTACCCGAATAACCGATTAAGCAGTTCATAAGCACGCAGGTCAAGCCTATCAAAGCAACGGTCATCAGCGTAATTCTCCACTGCAAAGAAAGTCTTTTCATTCCTTTTCCTCCATAACATATCCCTCGCCTATACGATTATGTATAGGGTCATAGCCCATAGCAGAGCGCAGCTTTTTTCTGAGCGCCGAAATATGCACTCTTATGGAATTACTGAAATTATCAACACTGCTGTCCCAAACATGTTCGAGAAATTCCTCTTGGCTTATAGGTCGTCCTTGATTGAGCATAAGATATTCAAGAATACCCGTTTCCTTTTTTGTAAGGGACAACGGTTCGGACGAAACATACGCTTTGCGTGATTTAGTATCAAACGATAGTTCGCCGCAAGTCAAAATAACATCGTTTTGAGTAAATCGTCTGAGTGTCAGGTTGCGTATTCTTGCGGCAAGTTCATCAAGATGAAACGGCTTAGTAAGATAATCGTTTGCGCCTGCGTCCAAGCCCTCAACTTTATCGGCAACCTCACAGCGAGCAGACAAAATAAGCACCTTTGTATCGCTGTCGGTTTTTCTGAGTTCTTTAAGAACAGTCATACCGTCTGCGTCTGGCAAATTCAAATCAAGTACAACAAGGTCGAAGCGTTCTATACAAAGCATCTCCATAGCCGCTTTTCCGTCATAGCAATAATCTACGCTGTATGCAAGATGTCTGAGACTGCGTACAATGGTATCGCACAGAGTTTTCTCGTCCTCAACAACTAAAATATGCATAAAAATCCTCCCGACACTTGTTTTATTCTGCAAGTCAATATATTATATAATGGTATTATAACACAAACGCATAAAGTTTTTGTTAATTTTTTCATCAATCGAACAAGAAAAAATTTAATTAATTCGTTTACTTAACAGAAAATTTATATCCCCTGTGCTATAATTGGGACGAAAACGAAGGGAGTGGTTAATTTGTTCAAAGCAAAAAAGGCTGTATCACAAGGCTTTTTACTAATCGCAGGAACGGTTATGCTGTGCTACGGAGCAATGCGAGGCGAAGCTGAGACCGTATTAAGTAAGGCGATAAAGCTGTGCTTGGAGTGTGTGGGAATTGGATAAGAATAAAAAGAAAAGAAACATATCAAAGCCGCTGAGTCGATTTCGCACTTGGATTCAGGCGGGAGCGACACTACTTACAAATATACATTTGCCAAACTTTTTCAAGGGCGGAATATATCAGGGCAACGCCAAGTCGGTATGCGTTCCCGGATTAAACTGCTACTCCTGTCCGGCGGCGTCGGGTGCTTGTCCGATAGGAGCATTTCAATCGGTAGTAGGCTCGTCAAAATTTAAGTTTTCCTATTATATAACGGGATTTTTGATTTTGCTCGGCGTACTGCTCGGTCGCTTCATTTGCGGATTTCTGTGTCCGTTCGGATGGTTTCAGGATTTATTACACAAAATACCGACTAAAAAACTGTCAACAAAAAAGCTCAAACCGCTTACATATTTGAAATATGCGGTATTACTGTTGAGCGTGATTATTTTACCTGCATTTGCAGTAAATGATGTAGGAATGGGCGACCCGTTTTTCTGCAAATATATATGTCCGCAAGGAGTGCTTGAGGGGGCTATCCCGCTGTCAATCGTAAATGAGGGAATACGCTCGGCTCTGGGTGCATTATTTACACGAAAGCTGATAATATTAATCGTCGTGGTTGTTCTGAGCGTGCTGTTTTACCGTCCGTTTTGTAAATGGATATGCCCACTCGGTGCATTTTACGGACTGATGAACAAGGTGTCACTTTTGGGAATAAAGGTAGACGGACACAAATGCGTATCCTGCGGAAAATGTGCAAAGGTGTGCAAAATGGATGTTGATGTAACAAAAACGCCTAATCACACCGAATGTATACGCTGCGGCAAGTGTATCACCGCCTGCCCGACCGATGCTGTAAGCTTTAGCTACGGCTTTGGATTACCCGAAAAAAATCTTTGCGACAATGCAAAGGTAAACAAATCAAAGGTAAATAAATCAATAAACAAAGAAAATTTAATCAATAAAAAAACGGAGGAATGATTATGAAAAAATCAATCACAAAAATCTTAGCCGTACTGCTTGTGGCAGTACTGACACTCAGCCTTGCAGCCTGTTCTGCAAAAAAGAACAAGAATGACAGCTGTTCATCAAACACAGACACCGATATTGCAACCCTGATGTCGGTAGAGCCGAGCAACGCAGAAGAGGCGGCAGACCTCTACCAAAAGCTTATGCAAAAGGAAAACGATATTCTCACAAGCAATTCAAGCCTTTGGGAAAAGGTGTTTATGTCGGCTAACAAAGACACACAGATGATTGAAGACGGCACTAATTACGGCGATTTTCTGCTTAAAACAATTGAGGGTGCAAAGGACCAATTCTCGGAAGATGAAATGAAAATCCTCAAGGAGGGCGCTGAGCAAGTTAAGGAAATTGAAGGAAAGCTCACAATTCTGGAACAAAAGTATCCGGGTTGCGGAAACAAACCAAGCTCGGGCGAAAGCGTTGCGGCAGACAGCGCAGGCAAAGTTTCAAACGATAGCGAGCTTACAAAGTTCCCAAGCTTTCAGGGCAAGGACTTAGACGGCAATGATGTAAACAGCAATGACCTTTTCTCATCCAACAGCGTAACAGTTGTGAACTTCTGGTTTACAACCTGCAAGCCTTGTGTAGGCGAACTCGGTGAATTAGAGGCTCTCAACAAAGAGCTTGCTTCAAAAGGCGGTGCGGTTGTCGGTGTAAACTCTTTCACACTTGACGGAGACAAAACAGCAATTTCTGAAGCAAAGGATATTCTTTCACAAAAGGGTATCACATACAAAAACATTTGGTTTGATTCAAAATCCGATGCCGGCAAATTCACCTCGGGACTTTACTCATTCCCGACAACCTATGTAGTTGACAAAAACGGCAACATTGTAGGTCAGCCAATCGTTGGCGCAATCACAAGTGCCGAGCAGTCAAAGAAGCTCAACAGCCTTATTGAACAAGCTATTGCAAACAGCAACAAATAAATAACGGCATAAATCAAAGCCCTACCGGACACGCTGATTAAAGCGTACCGATAGGGCTTTTACATTATTGTTTATTTTTTCGGAACATCTATTTTATTTTCGGGAGAAGTTTTCCAAATATTAATTCTGCCGGTATCGTTAAACGCTTTAAGCGTCATTACGCAAAGCGGAACGAGGAACATTCCGAGGAAGCCGAAGAATTTAAGACCGAAATAAAGTCCCATAAGAGTAACGATAGGATTAACTCCAAGCGATGTACCCACAATCTTAGGCTCGATATACTGACGAATTACGGTTATGATAACATACATAATGATTAAACCGAGAGCCTGCTTGTTATTTCCGTAAACGAGCGAGAACAATGCCCACGGTATCAAAATACCACCCGAGCCTGCAACAGGGAGAATGTCGAATATTGCGATAGCGGCAGCAATAAGAACAAAGAAATTATTGTTCATTATACCGCACATTCTCATAATGCCGAAGCCTAAACAAATCTCGCTGAATGTGATAAGCATTATTATTCCGTATGCCTTAAACATAGTTAAAATTGTCTTAGAGAACACCTGCTTTAAGTCAACAAGAATGTTCTTTTTTTCTGACGGGAGCTGATTTTGAATAAATCTTACAACTGTATCATAATCCTTGGTGAAAAGAATCCAAGCGACAATGCCGATTACAACTCCAATAAGAACAGACGGAACACCTTTCAGCACGCTGTAAACATTGCTTACTCCTGAAGTTATTTTATCGGTAATGCTGCTGAAATCAATTCCCGAGAGCAGACCGGATGCTGCGCCCACATCCTCGGCAGCGGCAGGCTGAAGCTTACTAAATGCATCGGTTATTGTAACAGATACGGAATCATACAAATGCGACGGGAGAAATCCAAGAAAATCAAGAAGCCAGTTTTCAACCTTTGAAAGCAAGGACGGCAGGTCGTTAAGTTCGGACACGAGATATGTCAAAAATTCCGAAATCTTATTAAATACTGCCGAAAGAATAAAAATAAGCGGAATGATAACAACGCATATTGATAAAATTACAAGCAATATAGAGAAAAAGCCGTGCGCTTTATGATTGGTTTTCTTATCTATAAACCTAAGCGGTTTTTGAAGAATCACGGCAAAGAAGAACGACAGCAAAAACGGTGCCGAAACCCAAAAGAAATATTTTAATCCTACATATGCGAGAGCCAATAAAACACCCACAAAGGCGAAATTAATTAAAAAGGCTCGTCTTTTTTCAACCTTATCCACAATATCCCCTCCCAAGAACATATTAGATATATTTATGATAACCCAAAGCCGTCATATATTCAAGCATTATTAATGCTTAGTTACAAAAAATTAACTAAAGACTTCCGTTGGGGCGTACTACATAAGGAATAAATGCTTAAAACCCAAATAAACAGCGAAATACTGCGTTAAATTTGCAGTGAAGGCGACAAGCCTGCCCTGCAAATTATGCCTTGTCTTTCATCTGTTCCTTTGGTTTTTAAGTGCAAAGCAGTTTAAGCAAACTGCTTTTATTCAGTGTGCATTAACAAAATCCCGTTAATACTTGCGTATTAGCGGGATTTTTTAATAGTGCAATGGGCAAAACTCAGGAAGCTTAAACCAATTACTTCCTTATGCAATGCGCCCCTTGGTAGAAGCCTTTAGTCAATCTGTGGCATATCAAAATGCCTCTACATTATAATTTTTTAACAGACAATGCTCTGATTGCATTCAGTACGGCTATAACCATAACTCCGACATCCGCAAAAATTGCCATCCACATATTGGCAATTCCAAGCGCACCGAGCAAAAGACAAAGAGCCTTAATCCCAAGTGCAAAGCCAATGTTTTCATAAACGATTCTAAGGCATTTACGTGAAATTTTAATTGCCTTACTTATTTTAAGCGGGTCGTCATCCATAAGAACTATATCCGCAGCCTCAATAGCGGCGTCCGAGCCGAGAGCGCCCATAGCAATACCTATGTCGGCTCTGGAAAGAACGGGAGCATCATTAATGCCGTCACCGACAAAAGCGAGTGCCTCATTATTTCCTTTTTCGTCAAGCAATCTTTCAACCTGCTCAACCTTATTTTCGGGCAAAAGCTCACTGTAAACCTCATCCGTGCCAAGCTCCCCTGCCACAGCCTGTGCAACTTTTTCGCTGTCACCTGTGAGCATAACGGTCTTCTTAACACCACAATCTCTCAGAGCCTTTACCGCCTGAACAGAGGTCGGCTTGAGCGAATCGGCAATAACAATACAGCCCATATATTTTTCATTTACGGCTACATACACAACCGTTCCGATTTTATCGCAAGGCTGAAAATCAACTCCCTGCATTTGCATAAGCTTAGCATTGCCCACGCTGACATCTTCGCCCTTAACAACGGCACAAACACCCTTGCCGCTGATTTCTTTAACATCACAGGCAAGCGACGAGTCAACCTCTTTGCCGTATGCCTTAACAAGAGATTTACTTATCGGGTGAGACGAATAACATTCGGCAAGTGCAGCATATTCAATCAAATCCTGCTGAGAACAGCCGTTTGCCGTAATCATATCCGTAACCTCAAACACACCCTTTGTCATAGTTCCGGTTTTATCAAATACAACAGTTTTTGTCTTTGAGAGCGTTTCCAAATAATTAGAGCCTTTAACCAATATACCTGCCTTTGAAGCACCGCCGATACCGGCAAAAAAGCTAAGCGGAATTGATATAACAAGCGCACAAGGACAACTGATTACCAAAAATGTCAACGCTCTGTAAATCCAATCCCCCCACATTGCAGACGAGCCTGAAACCAACCTGACAACAGGCGGTATCAAAGCCAACGCAAGCGCACCCGAGCAGACAGCCGGAGTATAATATCTTGCAAACTTAGAAATAAACTTCTCACTCTTTGATTTCTTTGACGACGAATTTTCTACCAAATCAAGAATTTTCGACACGGTAGATTCGCTGAACTCCTTAGTGGTGCGTATACGAATTGTTCCCGAAAGGCTGATGCAACCGCTGATTACCTCATCATTAATATGCACTTCTCTCGGTACGCTTTCGCCCGTAAGCGCAGCGGTATCAAGCCCCGTCTCGCCGTCAATAACAATACCGTCGATAGGAATTTTTTCGCCTGCCGACACTACAATAACCGAACCCTTTACAACCTCGTCGGGAGAAACTCGCTTAATTTCTCCGTCAACCTCAATATTGGCATAATCCGGTCTTATATCCATAAGCTCGGAAATATTCCGTCTACTTTTACCGACAGCATAGCTTTGAAACAGCTCACCGATTTGATAAAACAGCATTACGGCACAAGCCTCACTGTAAGAGCCGTTTTCATAAACTGCAATGGCAATAGCACCTATCGAAGCAACAGCCATTAAAAAATTTTCATCAAAAACCTGACGGTTAAGAATCCCCTTAAATGCCTTTTTGAGAATATCGTAGCCTATTATAAGATACGGAACAAGATAAAGTGCAAGCCTTATATACCTGTTTGCAATCTCTGCAAAATGCTCCGTAACCAAAAGCCCTATCAACAGTACGGCAGAAACAAGAATTCTGATGAGCATCTTTTTTTGCTTTCTGCTCATAAAATCACCTCGTTAAAAGATAATGTCGCAATCGTCCTCGATTTTTCTGCAAGCCTTGAGAACCTGCTTCATAACCTTTGACTCCTCAACGCCTTCCTCAAAATCAACTATCATTTTAAGCATCATAAAATTAACCGTAGCACTTGCAACACCGTCAACGGTATTAGCAGCCTGCTCCATTTTATTTGCACAATTAGCACAATCAACATCAATAGAATATGTCTTTTTCATAAAAATGTCTCCTAATCAATGAAATTAACTCTTTACATATGAACAACTATTCATATGTTCAACTGTATTATATCACATAATATACAAAAGTCAATATAAATGTTAAAAAAGGCTTCCCCGTTTTACAATTAACAGGAAAGACCTTTTTATTCAATATTCAATTCTGCTTTCTGACGATACCATATTCGCCGATGTCTCTGCGATAGTACTTACACGGCTTGCCCTGACGCTCACGCTCCACAAGCTTTGCATACTCATCTTGGTCAAGCTGCAAATCACAGTAATATACATCGTCGTCCTCGTCATAATTATTATACCAGCAGGTATCACACAAATCAGCCATTAATTCAACATTCCCTCATCATTATTTTCGTTTGGTGCTTGAACGGCAACCGACGAGCGTTCAAGACGGATAATAGGCAAAATCAAAGACGGCATACCACTCATAGAGGTTATAGTTGCCACGCACTGACGAATAAAAGGGAAAAGCTGGTCGAACGAGCCGATATGAACATCCGGCTTTTCGTCATCGTCCGAATAAGAAAATTCCGCCGTAACATCAATTTTTATCTCAAACGGTTGCAAATCCGTGTCAAATACTCTAAACGCAAGATTTCCTATACACTTATTTTCATTATCTATATAATTCACATTATATTTGACCTGATTTTGAAGCGCAAGCTTAACATTTCCCTCAACCTTGTTTTCAAAACAAACCGAATTAACCTTATATCCCTTGAGCTGTACCATACAAGCCTCCTATGAAATCTTAATATCCTCGTACTCGTCTTTAGCCGCACCGCCGCTGAATCTGACAAGGTCAAGACCTTCGACATTTTCTGCGTCAACTGCGTGCTTATAGCTGTCGCACAGATTGCCCCACGAGGTTTTTGTTTTTTCAATCAAAACATTTTTTGCGTACCTTATAAAGAAAGCGGAATTGTCGTATTTTTCAACTCCCCAATCAAGGCAAGGGCGCAAATCATAAAGCCCGCACTCCCATTTAGAAGTTTTTGTAAGCTCGATTTTGCAATTTTCAAAAGTGACATCCTCAATATAATTTTTGTCGTTACCGTGAATCAAAACACCGTTTTCGCCTTTTGCGGTAACATTGAAGAAGCGAATATTTTTTATATGACCGCTTTTTGTATTTTCGTCACGATTAAATGTAGTTAAAACAATTGGCTCGGCAGTACCCCACCAGTCCGGACAGAAGCGACGGGTTTCGATAATAATATTTGAGTAGGTAACATTTTCAACACTTCCGCCGTCACGAATCTGAATTGAAATACCTCTGTTTGACTTTGAAATAACACAATCAGAAACAATGACATTTCTGAAATCGCCCACGCCCTCGGTGCCTATCTTAATTGCGGCAGAGGTGGAAACGAGAGTACAGCCGTCAATGACGATATTTTCGCACGCTCCGTACTCAGCATTACCCTTGCTTGCCTTTAAGCAAATACAGTCATCGGCACAGGTAATATGACAGCCAAGAATTCTTACATTACTGCAGTGATCGGGGTCGATACCGTCCGAATTTGCAACATCAAGGTCGTTAAGTATTCTGATTTTATCTATAAGAACATCGTCGCAACCGGCAGGGTGCAAAGTCCAAAAAGACGAATCGACAACGGTAAAATCTCTAAAGGTAATATGATTACTTTTTTCTACATAAATAACAGTAGGGCGAGGGTAAAATTCACCCGTTACATAATACCTATCTTTACGCTGAACAAAAGAATGACCGTTTGCGTCGATTATTCCCTCACCGCTTATTGCACAGCCGTCAGCCTCATAAGCATAAATGAAAACGAAACTCGGCTTGCCGGTAACAGGATTACCGATAAGGGCGGTTTTCGGGTCGTTAATCAGCTTATTAGGTCTGATGTAACCGTCAATATTACCCGTAGCCTTAAGCCTTGCGCCCTTTTGGATATGCAAATCGACATTAGCCCTCAGCCTTATGGAATCGCTGTAATAAATCCTGCCCGACGGAAGAACAACTCTGCCTCCACCGTTCTTTGCGCAATCGTCGATAGCGTGCTGAATAGCAAAGGCATCGTTAGCCGAGCCGTCACCCTTAGCACCGTACTGAATTACATTATATATTTTCATATGCCTACCTCGCAAAACATTCTGATTAACACTATCTTGATAACACTAATGATACCATATAAAAAATATATTTACAATGCTTTTTATAAATGATATATTATAATAAATAAAAACAAGTGAGGTTTTTTAATGAACAAGGGCGCTCGGCGAATAGAGCTGCTTGACGAGCTTAGAGGCTTTGCTATTCTCGCTATGATAGTGCATCATTTCTTTCTCGATGTCGGCGATGTATTGTCGCTCGATTGGGGATATACGGTATTCGATGCGCTGTGCAAGGTTCAGCCTCTGTTTTGGGCAATATTTATAGTAATATCGGGAATTTGCTCACGACTGTCACGAAACACGATAAAGCGAGGCATAATTGTTTTTGCCTCGGGTATGCTCATCACGCTGATTACTGCGGTTATAATGCCTCTTATGGGCATAGAAAACGAACAAATATACTTCGGCATATTGCATTGTCTTGGCTGTTGTATGATAATTACGGGCGTAATTATGCCGATTATAGAAAAAACACCTGCCATAACAGGCATAATCGTTTCGGCGACGCTGTTTTTTGCCACCTACGGGATTAACGACAGAAGCCTGCTGTTTGGGTTGATTAAGCTCGGCGAACCTAAAACGAACATACTTATGCCATTCGGATTATATAACGGCGATTTTCATTCGGCTGATTATTTTTCAATAATACCGTGGATTTTTATGTTTTTACTCGGTGCTTTCATCGGCGAATATGCAAAGCAGGGCAAATTCCCCGAAGTCTGCTACAAAAAGCATTCACGAGTGCTTTCCTTTGTGGGAAAAAACAGCCTGTGGTTTTATTTAGGACATCAGGCGGTGCTGTATGCGATACTTTATTTCGTAATACTGCTGATAAAATTATATGTTTTAATACAAATGAAATAAGAGGAACTTCTTTATGAGAATGAGACACAAAAAAAATTTGGACACACGACTTGAGGCTGTATCCGACTACCTTATCACACTGAGAAACGAGAGCCTTAATTTCAATGACGCACAGACCGAAGAGCATTTTTTGGATATGGAAGAATTGTTTGGCAACAGCAACCCCGTTTATCTTGAGGTAGGTTGCGGAATGGGTACATTTGCAAGCACTTATGCCGAGCAAAACCCCGATATAAATATGCTTTGCGTTGAAAAGGTAAGGGATGTAATATGTACCGCCTGCGAAAAAGCAAAGGACAAGGGACTGAAAAACATAAAATTCCTTGACTGTTCGGCAGAATATTTGCCGTCATATTTAAGGAAAAACAGCATAAGCGGAATTTTTCTTAATTTTTCCTGCCCGTATCCTAAAAAAAGTCACGCCTGCCACAGACTGACAAGCGAAAGATTTTTGAACATCTACCGTTCAATTATGACAGAAGATGCAGCGATTTATCAAAAAACAGACAATATGCACTTCTTTGAATTTTCCATTGAAAGTTTCAGCCAAAACGGTTTTAAGCTGTCAAACATTTCGCTCGATTTACACAACAGCGATTTTGAGGGAAACATCGTAACGGAATATGAGGCAAGATTTTCCTCTCAGGGCTATCCTATTTACAGGCTTGAAGCAAGACTGTAAATAAATCGGCACAAATATATAATATGTATAGAAAAAGACTTTCAGGCAATAAACCCGAAAGTCTTTTATTATGCGTTATTGAATCATCAGATAACTCTTACTCTGATAACTCCGTCGATTGCGTTAATATCGTTTGCCACCTGCTCTGAAACATCGTTATCACAGTCGATAATAGAATAGGCAATTTCGCCTCTGTTTTTATCCTCAAAGGAAGCAATATTCACACCGTCCTTAGAAATAGTATCGGTAATGGTTGCTATCATATTAGGCTGGTTCTTATGAATTACGGTAACACGCACTTTTCCGCTTCTTGCCATAAACACATTAGGCATATTAACGCTGTTCTTAATGTTTCCGTCCTCAAGAAAATCAATAAGCTCCTGCGCTGCCATCTCCGCACAATTTTCCTCACTTTCGGGAGTTGACGCACCAAGATGAGGAATAGCAATTACGCCGTCAACACCGATAAGCTTTGCATCAGGGAAATCGGTAACATAGCAAGCCATCTCACCCTCGTCAAGTGCTTCTATAACAGCGTCGCTGTCGGCAAGGTCGCCTCGTGCAAAGTTCATAATACGAACTGTGTTTTTCATCATTGCGATACTTTTTGCGTCAATCAAATGCTTTGTTTCGGCAGTAAGCGGAACATGAACGGTAATATAATCAGCAACAGGGAATATTTCCTCAAGATTATTATTAACGGTAATGCCCTTTTTAAGTTGAGCGTCAGCAGGAAGAAACGGGTCGTAACCGATAACATTCATGCCCATATCAACAGCAGCCTCTGCAACAAGTCTGCCGATAGCACCCAAGCCGATAACGCCAAGAGTTTTGCCCTTAATTTCAGGTCCTGCAAATGCCGACTTGCCTTTTTCAACGGTTTTGCCTACATTATCTCCCTCGTCCTTTATTGTCTTGCACCAATCAATAGCCTTAGTAACCTTACGGGAAGAAAGCAGAAGTCCGAGAATAACGAGTTCTTTAACCGCATTTGCGTTTGCACCCGGAGTATTAAATACAACAATACCGTTATCCGCACAATCCGAAACAGGAATATTATTTGTTCCTGCGCCTGCTCTTGCTATTGCAAGAAGTGATTCGGGCATCTGCATATCGTGCATTGATGCCGAGCGTACCATAACCGCATCAGGATTTTCAACGCTGTCGGAGCAACTATACTTTGCGGTATCGTATTTTTTCAATCCTACATTAGAAATCTTATTTAACAGTTTAATATTATACATTATATAATCCCCTCTTACTTGTTCTCTGCCTCAAAGTTTGCCATAAATTCAACAAGCTTTTCTACGCCCTCAATCGGCATTGCGTTATAAATTGAAGCTCTCATTCCGCCAACGCTTCTGTGACCTTTCAAATTAACAAAGCCTGCCTCGGTAGCTTCTTTAATGAACTTTGCGTTAAGTTCCTCGCTGTCTGTTACGAAAGGAACATTCATAAGGCTTCTGTCCTCAGGCACAACAGTACCGTGGAACATTTCTGATTTATCAAGGAAATTATAAAGGATTGCAGCCTTTTTCTCGTTATGCTCTTTCATAGCATCAAGAGAGCCGAACTCATTTTTAATCCATTCAAGAACGAGCTTGCAAACATAAATAGTCCAGCACGGAGGAGTGTTATAAAGAGAATCCGCATCTGCCTGGATTTTATAATTCATCATAGTAGGTGTAATATCTCTTGCATTGCCGAGCAAATCCTCACGAATGATTGCAACAACCAATCCGGCAGGCGCAACATTTTTTTGAGCGCCGAAGTAAACCACACCGAACTTGCTGATGTCAAGAGGCTCGGAGAGAGCGCACGAAGAAACATCCGCGATAAGAACTTTGTCACCGACAGGAGGAAGCTCCTTAAATACAGTTCCGTAAATAGTATTGTTCATACAAATATATACATAGTCTGCGTCTTCTCTGAAATCCTCGGGCTTTGTCTTTGGAATATAAGAGAATGTTTTATCGGCAGAGGAAGCGACAGCTTTAGCATCACCGTATTTTTGTGCTTCCTGAAATGCCTTTTTAGCCCACTGACCGGTAATGATATAGTCCGCTTTGTTGCTTCCGTTCATAAAGTTAAGCGGAATTGCACTAAACTGAGCTGAAGCGCCGCCTTGAAGGAAAAGCACTTTGTAATTATCGGGAATTTTATAAAGCTCACGCATAAGCTTTTCTGCGTCCTCGATAATATCGTCGAACCACTTTGAACGATGGCTCATTTCCATAACCGACTGACCCGAGCCGTGATAATCCATCATTTCGTTTGCCGCAATTTGCAAAACGCTCTCCGGCAAGGTTGACGGTCCTGCGCTAAAATTAAATACTCTTGACATAATAATTACCTCTCTGCATTAATTTTTATTGTGAAATACAACTACTATTATATACTTATGAGTTTTTTTGTCAATGTTTACTGCTAAACTTTGTTAAAATCGCCTATATTTTGACAATCATTTAACAATATCGTACAAATCGAGCCATAATTTATACATTTTTGTGTTTTTTTCAAAAAAGGTATTGACTTTTCATCAGTCTTGAGTATAATTAAATTGTAATCATTACAATCTGGGTGGTGAGAAAATGACAGAGCAAGAAATACAAAAGCTGTTTCAAAAAAGAAAATTCAGAGCAACGCCTCAACGAATCAGCATATATAAGTATTTATGCGAGCATCCGACACATCCCGATGCAGAATCTATATATAACGAGATGAAGGAACTGTTCCCCAACCTGTCGTTTACGACCGTATATAATGCATTACAGTCGCTTGAAAAAGAAGGATTTATAATCAGTATAAATATAGACAGCGACAGAGTTCATTACGACGCCGACACTAAACTGCACGGTCATTTCAAATGCGATTTGTGCGGTAAAATCTACGACTTCGGTATAGACGGTGTGCAATGCAACGGAATCGACGGTTTTGATGTAAGATATGCAGAAGTATATTACAGCGGCTTATGTGCCGATTGCAATAAATAAAAAATAATGAATATTAAAGGAGATTATTAAAATGGCTAAAAAGTATTATTGTCCGGTATGCGGATACGAAAGTGACGAACCAATCGAGATTTGCCCAATCTGCGGCGCTAAAATGGAAGTTAGAAGCGACAATGCTTCCGACGAATGGGCAGCAGAGCATAAGGTTGGCATTATCGACGGCGTAAGCGAAGAAATCGTACAGGGTCTTCGTGACAACTTCAACGGCGAATGCTCAGAGGTAGGTATGTACCTCGCTATGGCAAGAGTGGCTCACAGAGAGGGCTATCCTGAAATCGGTCTTTATTGGGAAAAGGCAGCATACGAAGAGGCAGAGCATGCCGCTAAGTTTGCAGAAATGCTCGGTGAGGTTGTAACAAGCTCAACAAAGAAGAATCTTGAGATGAGAGTAGCAGCAGAAAAGGGTGCTACCGAGGGCAAGACACAGCTTGCAATCCTTGCAAAGAAGGCAAACCTTGACGCTATCCATGACACAGTTCACGAGATGGCAAGAGACGAGGCTCGCCACGGCAAGGCATTCGAGGGACTTCTCAAGAGATACTTCGGCGAATAAGAAACAACAAAAAAAGAGCGGTCACACGACCGTTCTTTTTTCATCTGTTAAAAATCAGTTGTATCGCTGTTGCTTTCATAACCTTTTTGGGTATAAGTCAACAAAATGGTAATATCTAAATTTTCTCCGATCATACCAAGCATAATATCTGTGGTATCCGTTTCCCACTTTGCTCTGTACGCAATGCCGTCATACAGCAAATTTGTTGAATCATCAAAAGCTTCTGAATAACCGTCGAGTTCAATAATATCATCTTCAACCGCATCTCCGTACTTGTCATAAAGTTTCTGTGCAATTTGGTTATAAGCGGATATATAATTTTCTGCTTTTCTCGTTCCGGTATAAACTTTACTTATATAATATTCGGCACTGCACAATTTTTCCTCGTCAAACCTATATATAATTGAGCAATTCATTTCATTAATTCTACCTTTATACAACAGATAATCTCCGGAAAATCTGCGTGGTAAGCCCTTTTCGCTCTTTATTACCGCCCATTTTGAATCGCCCCAGTCGGTATTTCTGAAAGTGTGTTCTACTCCTGCGGATTGCAATGTATCATCACCGCTCGACTTTGTGCACGAAGCAAGCGAAATTACTACAAGTACAGCTAAAACGACAGATAAAATCTTTTTCATTTTTCTCCCCTTTTTCTAATTAAATAATGTTTGGTTTCCTTTAACGACATTATACAACATTATATAATTTATGTCAATAACTCTATACAGCTAATGATAATTAATTATCGTCTATCGCATTATATAATTATCAGCAAGGAGGCTGTTATTTATGATTTATGACAGAATTAAAACTCTGCGAGAAGACGCAGGCTACTCACAAGCCGAGCTGGCAAGAAAGCTTGATGTAACCCGTTCAAGCATTAATGCGTGGGAAATGGGACTCTCAACTCCCACAACCCCGTACATTGTCGAGCTTGCCAAGCTGTTTCATGTTTCAGCCGATTATTTGCTATGCTTAAAAAACGAAAAAAGTATAGTCTTAGACGGTTACAGCGAAGCGGAAATAAAGCTGATATATGACTTACTTAAATATTTTGATAAGCATAAAAACTAAAAATAAAGGCTGAATAGACGCAGCTTTTATTTTATATTGATTGTTAAAGGTATATTTGTTATAATCAAGACAGTACATTAAGCGAGGTAGCAGAATGAAAAATAAAAAAATAAAGATAAGCAAGAAAACCGTTAAAAAAATATTGCTTGCACTCGTATGTATAGTTTTGGTTGCCGCCGTGGCAGTTTCATCAACGCTGTACTTCGGAGGAAAGTTCGACGGTTCAAGAGGATTCGATATGAAAAACAACGGATACGCTCTTGACAGCGAGGAAGTCAGCAGATTAACCGCAGTAAAGCCGAGCAAAAAACAGCTTGCTTACAGCGAACTCGAATACTATAATTTCATACATTACGGAATGAACACATTTACAGGAAACGAATGGGGCGACGGAACAGACGACCCGTCAGTGTTCAATCCCGAGGTTGTTGACACGGACCAATGGATAAGCACTCTCAAAGACAGCGGAAGCAAGGGCGTAATTTTCACTGCAAAGCACCACGACGGTTTTTGTCTTTTCCAAACGAAATACACCGATTATTCTATCAAAAACAGTCCTTATATGGACGGCAAGGGCGACATTGTAAAGCAGGTTGCAGACAGCTGTAAAAAATACGGACTTAAATTCGGAATATATCTTTCCCCGTGGGACAGAAACAACGAAGCTTACGGCACAGAGGCATACAACGAATACTTTATGAATCAGCTTACAGAGCTTTGCACAAATTACGGTGACATATTCTGTTTTTGGTTTGACGGAAAAAAGGGTGACGATGTTCCAGATTTTGATTACGATTTCACCGGATATTACGATGTTATACGCAAATATCAACCAAACGCAGTTATTGCCTGCTGCGGCAATGATGTAAGATGGATTGGCAACGAGGAGGGACAAGCACGAGAAAATGAATGGAGCGTTGTCGCAAAAGGAAGCGAATCGGTTGATTCAACGCAAATGCCTGAGGTTGATAACACGGGCGACGACTTAGGCTCACGAGAGTTTGTAAAGAATTACAAAAATTTAGTATGGTATCCTGCCGAGGCGGATGTAAGCATATTTAAGGAAAATTGGTTTTACAATAAAAAAGCAAAGCTTAGAAGTACAAAGGAGCTTACCGAGATTTACTTCAACACGGTTGGCTCAAATGCATCGCTTTTATTAAATGTTCCTCCGTCAAAGAACGGCATTATAGAGGAAAAAGAGGTAAAGGCTCTGCAAGATTTCAAGAGCGAAATTGACAAACGCTTTGAAAATGAAATAGAGTACACGGCATACAACCAAAACGACCAAAAAATGATTGACAACTTGGTAAACGCACAAGAGGGTGTAATGCTTACTCAGCTCGACTCAAACATAACATTCAGATTTGATTCAAAGCAAAAGGTAAGAACTATCGTTTTGCAGGAGGACATCAGCGAATCTCAAAGGGTTGAGGGCTTTGAAATATACGCAAAGGTTCCGGGCGGATACAAAAAGATTTACACCGGTACCACAATCGGAAGCAAGAAAATAGTTCGTTTAAGCGGAATTCATGTAAGAAATACAGACGAAATTAAAATCATTTTCACACAAAGCCGAAGCAATCCGATTATAAAGAACATACAATTTTACGCATAAAATAGAAAAGTCTTTCTTGATTAAAAGAAAGACTTTTTATTCTTCCCGTTCCTTAGAGGCGGGTTTTATTTTTTCTATGTATGATTTTGCAAAAGAAGTAAAATACTCCTTAGTGAAGTCGGCAATAATCTTTTTAATGATATTCTTAAACCGTTCTTTTTTATCCTCATCGGCAGTTACGAAGGTATCAATAAGCCCCGAAACCTTACGAATATCCATTGCCTTAAAATCATAAAAGCTGTTAATATCCATTTTCTCGAAGATATATTCAAGAGTGTCATAAAACATCTCCAAATCATCCTCGCCGATATATTCAATCAAATCATTAACATAATCCGAAATGAAATCGCTCGAATAATCGAATTTATCCGCCGTGGCAAATTCGCCGTTTTCAATAACCCACGAAGAAACCTGATGTTCTTTCAAGCCGTTATTGATGCTCTGAACAATCGTGGGTTTAACGCTATGTTTGAGCATTCTCCCGACAATACTTCCCTGCGGAACAAAGCAATTAATTCTGCTTTCAATTTCCTTATAATCATATCGTTCAAAAAACCAATCGGGAAAGCCGGGTGCGTCAAATTCATAAACGCTGACAATCTGTTTTTTAAGTGAATTAGAACAATTTACGCAGGCAAACACGGCAAGGTTTCCACCCTTTGAATGACCGCAGGCATAAACATTTTTATCAAAGAGCATAGCGCTCTCCTGAAAATAATGCAGTGCTTCTATTTGGGCAGGAACAGGAAACATATAGCTGAGCATAGCCGATTCCTTTACGCCCGTAAGAGTGGCGTCCGTCCCCCTAAAAGCAACCAAAACATTACCCGAAAAAACGAAGCAAACTCCCGAAAACTGCTTATCAATCTCACCGTTTATATAATTTACATATCTGCAAATCTTAACAAAACCAAAGCGATTCGTCTTAGCACAAAGGCTTAAAATACGCAGCGCCTTAGCGCTGATTCCTATAAGCCTTTCGTTTTCCTCGTCACTATGGCGAGAATAGTATTTAACCGACGCATCGGACAAAAACACTCCGTCCTCGTCCTGTGCAATATCGCTAAAATCAATATATGAAAGCTGACTGAATATAAGAGCGTCAATCTCGCAAAGCGGTTTTTCGTCAAAGCTCAGCTCTCCGTAGCTTTCAATATAATCTGTAATGCCCTGCATATCCTGCATAACATCAACCCCGCAGCTATAATTTATCTATAATTTTTGAAAATCTTGTATTTTTACGATTTTCCTCAATCTTTGCCACCCTGTCGGAAGCAACAAGCAACGCAACACCGACTGCAAGCAATAAAATTCCGCCCCCGAGCAAAAATGCAAGCTGAGTCTTTTGCATATTAAGGAACACACCGTAATATATACCGAGCGACTTATGCTCTCTAAAAATCGCAGACAGTACAAAGGTTACCACGGTAGATATTCCTGCTCCGGTAACGGCATAGGCTGTGTAAAGCAGTCTTGCCGCTTTTTTCTTATACATAAGGCAAATCGCACCGATACCGACAGCCGTAAACACGGCGAAAAACGACATTGCCTTTGCCGAAAGCTCTCTGGATTTTGCAACATAGTTTTTGACAAATTCGAGGTTATGAACACCGACGGTATCACTGTAAATATCAGACGCTCTGCTTGCGGCATTTCTTACGCTTGCTTCGTCATACTTAATCCCGTTAGCATCAAGATATTCCTTACAGTTTTCAAAGAAATACTGCTCTCTCGCATCGCTTTTCAACTCAGCGTCATTCTCGTCAAAAAGATATTCGGCGGCTTGAGCAAGAGACGAAAGCGTGCTGTTTTTATTCATAATATTTGTAAATGCGTCTTTTGGAAGCCCTGTTTGATGTGCAAGCACGGAATACTTTGCATCAAGCTGTTTTTCGCACTCATCGGCAAGGCTTTGAACCGCAATAGAATTAACATACAATTTTTTATTTCCGACAACCGTAGTGCCTATACAAAAAATAACGGTTGCTTCAAGTGAAAATATAACAAGAGCCGTAAGCAATGCGGTGATTATTTTTCTTGTACTTCTAAGTCCCATCACTTCGCCTCCCCAAAGGCAAGCGCCTCATATTCATTTTTAAGTCCACAGCCGTCCGTTTTTTGATAATAAATAATAATTCCGTCAGAAATAGGCGGCTGAGCAAGGAATATTTCATTCTCGCTGTCACACACAAACGATGACACATATACATAATGATATTCGTCAGAGCCGTGAATTATTACGGGATTTGCGTTTTTCACTCCCTCAATATCCTTTTCAAGCACGCAATAATACCCTATCCCACACTTGTCGGGCAAAGAGCCATGCTTTAACGATGCAGACGAAATCATATGGCTGTAATCGCAGTTCTGCCTTATGTTAAGCGAAGTGTCGGCAAATTTAAGCTTTGCATATATTTCGTTATTCGGTGCTTTATCATCGGAATCAAAGTACGCAATACTGTCAACGCTTTCCCTGTCGAAATTAACAAACGACGGCGAAATAAAGAAAAAGAAAGCCACGCCAAAGACCGCACCAAGTGCTAAAGGTAAAATCAAACCTTTAATTAATGTGCCTTTCTTCATCGTTGCTTTCTCCCAATTTTTTTATTTATCTGTCGGCTCACTGTCCCTGACCGAGCTGATTTGCTATTGAAAAGTTCTTCCTCTTCTTAGGCTTATAAGCCGGAGGATTGTTAAGCTTCTTAGTAAAGCGGTTCTTTTTCGCCGTAAGCTTATTCACCTCGTGTACTGCACCTGCCATATACTCTGTCATATATTCATCGGCAACAGCCATCATTTGCTTATCGTTTTTCATTTCGCCCAAAATTGTAACTGCGATAACATCCTGCACCTCGTTAGTGCCGTCCTCATAAATCTCGCCGAGCATCTTAAACAGCTTTTTCTGCTCTGCCTTTGTTCCGTTTTTAATAACATCAAGCACCTTGGCTGTGCCGTAATTCATAAAGAAATCCTCAGGCAAAAACTCACCGTATGCCGCAATATTGGCCCTAATCTGCTCCTTAAACTCAGGATAAAGAGTACCGAAACGGTTAGCCAAGCTGTCGATGTCATAGCTGATAATACCGTTCTTTGCCTTTGTCCTTGAAACAGCCTTAGGCATCTTAACCTTATCAAGATTAACCTGCTTCTTTGACTTAAAAAGTCTTTCAAGCTCGTCAACAATTTCATTAGTTGCGGACTTAATATCTCTTGCGTCAATCACCGACAAATCAAAAAGGCTCTTCGACACAGTATTAAACTCCGTATCCTTGCCGTTATCCTCGTATGCGACTTCAAGCTGAAGTATGTTTGAAGTGCTGTCATGCGACAATCTATACAAACCCTTATCTCCGCCAAAGGTAACGGCTTTATCATCCTCGCCGGTCTTTTTGAAACCAAGCTCACCGTTAAACGATTCAAGTCCCTTTGCTATTTCTCTGTAAACCTCGGTAAGTTCTGTCATTATATATCTCCTGTTCTGTTAGTCCTTATTTTTATCGTCCTTGATATTACCCTGAGCAATATCGCCTATCGTCACATCGCCATAAGCCGACGCAACATATATTTCGTGGTTAATTTCCTGCTCCTGTTTAATTCTGGCAGCCTTGTGACTGTAATATTGACTGACATAAGCCATCATAGACACACCTGCAATTATAAACGCAATTCCAAAGCACGCCTCAACAAAAAAGTACGCATTAAAGCCGTGCGACAAAGCATAGTTCAAAGCTTCATTATTCGTCAGATACAACTTATTGCAATAGCCTGTAAGCATATTTATCAAAAACAAAAGCACAAGCGTAAATCCTGTCGAAAGAAGCGAGCAGGCATAGTGGCTGAAAACCTTTGTTCTGCCGGCAGAATAGGTGAACACCTTAAAGCCGAGCGCCAGCACAAAAATGAGCGATGCGGCGGCAAGAATAATGGAAGTTCGGCTCAAAAAAAGCGAGAAGCGGTAAAACTCTCTGTTATTTTGTATGCCCATAATCTTGTTAAACGCCTTGCACGCAAGAGGAACAGCCTCCTCAAGTGCATTTTCGTCAAGCTCCATTCCGTTATAGCGATAAAACTCGCCTATTCCGTAGCGATAACAAATCTCAATATTTGCGCTGTCCGAATAATTATAATCCGTTCCGCTGAACGCAGACCTGACAATATCCTTTTGCACCGAGCTGATTTTACTCGGGCCGACAGCAAACTCAAAAGCCTTTTCCTCTATTCCCGTTTTTTCGGCAATAGGCAGAATTTCCTCCTGCAACGAAGCTTTAAGCTGCAAGGTAATTTCTTCGTCATTTAGAAAATGCGAATAAAAGCTTGTATTACCGACAGTTGCCGACACAGCCGCAGTCAAAACAAAGCAAAGCAGCGCGACAGCAAGCAAAAGGTCATATATAATCCCCTTAGTCCTTTGTAATGCGTGCATACTCATTTTCATCAAACTCCGTTTTTTCAATGGTGGCTGTGGTAGTCAGCGCATCATCGTGTGTCCCGTTTGGCAAAAAGCCAAGCTCGGCATTGGCTGCAACCGTGCAAATAATCACAACCGCAACGGCAAAAATCAAAGGAATTAATATCCCCTTCATTTTCAAATCACGGCTCAGGGAGTCTTTGTTATTCTTACCTGCCACGGCAACCCCTCCTGTACTTTGCAAAAATATTACATTCGCTTGCATAGCATTATAACATAAAGTATGCTTTTTGTCACTAACTTATTATAAATTGAATAAATTAATTTTTTATTTTGTTAGCATTATAATATTGATATTAATACAGCAATATGTTAAAATATATAGAATATTGCGAACAGTAATAACATTTTTCAGTTTAGGATGATTTTATGAGTAAGATTTCTTTAGGTGTGCTTTTCGGCGGCGCTTCATCAGAGCATAGCATAAGCTGTATCAGCGCAAAGAGCATACTTTCAAATATTGACAAGGAAAAATACGATGTCACAATGCTCGGCATATCAAAAAGCGGCGAGTGGTTTCTTTTTGACGACGACCTTGAGCTTTTGCCGAATGACGAATGGCTGACATCAAAAACGCTAAAAAAAGCGTACATATCTCCCGACACCGCAATACACGGTGTTGTTTGTGAGGACGGCAGCATGATAAGACTTGATGTGGTATTCCCTGTTCTCCACGGAAAAAACGGAGAGGACGGAACGGTACAGGGCTTGCTTCAGCTTGCACAAATCCCGTTTGTGGGCTGCGACGCAACATCGTCGGGAAGCTGTATGGATAAGACTGTCACAAACGCTGTGGCAGACGCATTCGCAATTAAGCAGGCAAAGTGGTGTTCTTTTACAAAATACGAATATGACAAGGACAGCCAAAGATGTATAGACACAGCTGTCAAAAAGCTCGGTTTTCCTATTTTCATTAAACCGGCTAACGCAGGCTCATCGGTGGGCATAACAAAGGCACACAACGAGGAAGAACTCAAACGAGGTATGCAAGTTGCATACGCAGAGGACAAAAAAGCGGTTCTGGAAGAGTTTGTTGAGGGTGCAGAAGTCGAGGTTGCTGTTTTAGGAAACGACGAGCCGATTGCCGCAGAGGTAGGACAAATCGTTGCCGCTGCCGAATTTTACGACTTTGACGCAAAATATAACAATCCCGCTTCGGAGCTTCACATTCCCGCACTTCTCAGCGAGGAAAAGCGAAACGAGGTCAGAAACGCAGCGCTGAATGCGTACAAGGCTCTCGGATGCGAGGGGCTTAGCAGATGCGACTTTTTCGTAACAAATGATACACAAGAGGTACTGTTAAACGAAATAAACACAATACCGGGGCAAACTTCTATCAGTATGTATCCAAAGCTTTTTGAAGCGGTGGGAATACCGTACACCGAGCTGATAGACAGGCTCATCGGTCTTGCACTTGAGCGAGGAGGCATTATCTGATGCAGAAAAAGGCATTATTGACCATAATCGGCTCTCAGGATTACAACGGCGACAAGGATAAAATCGAGATGAAAACCGTCGGCACTATCGAGCATAACGACGACAGCTATGTTATTCGTTATACCGAGGCTGTGGAGAACAGTCCCGCATCGCTGAAAGCAAAGCTTGTAATCGCAAAGGACGAAAGCAAGGTTGAAATGACCAAATCGGGAGCGTATTCCTCCCTGCTCGTTATCGAAAAATCGAAACGACACTTGTGTAACTACGGCACGGAATACGGAGATATGCTCATGGGCATATTTGGCAAGAATGTAGAAAATCATTACGACGAATGCGAAGGACACTTCAGCTTTGCATACGAAATTGATGTAAACGGCGCAGTATCGTCAACAAATGATGTAACCATAAAATATAAAATCACCGAATAAACAGGAGTTAAACAATGTCACAGATAGTTAAAAAAGCCGAGGAGCAGTTAAAGCAGGCAGTAATTGATGCGGTTAATACCGCAATGAAAAACGGACAGCTTCCCAAGGCAGACATACCGGAATTTATTATAGAAAAACCGTCGGACAAAAAGAACGGCGACTTTTCATCAAACATTGCAATGGCAGGCGCAAGAGCATTTCATATGTCGCCGAGAGCCATAGCGGAAATCATTGTTCAGGCGTTCAGCCTTGAAAACGGATTTATCGAGAAAACGGAAATTGCGGGACCGGGCTTCATCAATTTCTATTTTTCAGACAGATATTACAGCGAAATTCTCAAAGACATCGTAAACAGCGGTGACAGCTACGGTCGTTCGGATTACGGTCAGGGCAAAAAGGTTCTCGTTGAATTTGTAAGCGCAAACCCAACAGGTCCTATGCACATAGGAAACGCAAGAGGCGGTGCAATCGGCGACTGTCTTGCAAGCGTTCTTGATGCGGCAGGCTATGATGTGCAAAGAGAGTTTTATGTAAACGACGCAGGAAATCAAATCGAAAAGTTCGCAACCTCACTCGAGGTACGCTATCTTAACCTTTGCGGCAAGGATGTTGAAATGCCGGAGGACGCTTATCACGGCGAGGACATCACGGTACACGCAAAGAATTTCTATGACATTAACGGTGACAAGTATGCCGAGTCTCCGTCGCAGGAGCGCAGAGACGCACTCGTTAAATATGCGCTTCCGCTTAATATTCAGGGACTTGAGGACGACTTGAAAAAATACAGAATCGTATATGACAAGTGGTTCAGAGAATCCACCCTGCACAACGACGGCAGCGTTCAAAAGGTAATAGATGCACTGAAGGAAAAGGGCGTAACCTACGAGCAGGAGGACGCACTTTGGTTTAAGGCGAGCGAGTTCGGAAACGATAAAGATATAGTTCTTATCAGAGCAAACGGAATACCGACATATATCGTACCCGATATTGCATATCACTATAACAAGCTCGTTACAAGAGGTTATGATATTGCCATTGATGTACTCGGTGCAGACCACCACGGCTACATTCCGAGAATGAAGGCTGCATTAACGGCTCTCGGCATAGACGCAAGCAGACTTGACCCTGTAATTATGCAGATGGTAAGACTTGTAAGAAACGGCGAAACGGTAAAGCTTTCAAAGCGTTCGGGTAAGGCTATTACGCTCAACACCCTGCTTGACGAAGTGCCGATTGACGCAGCAAGATTTTTGTTTAACCTTCGTGAGCCTAATTCACATTGTGATTTTGATTTAGAGCTTGCGGTTAAGAACAGTAGCGAAAACCCTGTTTATTATGTTCAGTACGCCCATGCAAGAATTTGCTCTATCCTCAAAAAGGCAAAAGCCGAGGGAATTGAGCCGGGTGAGCCTACCGACGAAATACTTTCAAAGCTCAGCTCAAGCGAGGAGAAAGAACTAATCAGCTTTATGTCAGGTTTGACAAGCGAAATCATTACCGCCGCAAAAAACTATGACCCTGCAAGAATCACACATTATGTTATAGAACTTGCAACATTATTCCACAAATTCTATAACGCTCACAGGGTTGTATCGGATGATGCAGAACTTACAAGAGCAAGGCTTTATCTATGCACGGCAGTAAAGAATACAATCAAAAACATTCTGGTAATGCTAAAGGTCGGCGTTCCGGAATCAATGTAATTACCAAAAAACAAGCACGACAGACAGAAAGAGAAGGCATTTATGAAATTCAAGCCAAGCACGCTTCACAAGGTAGGACGACTTCTTGTAAAGTATGTTTACAAAAATCCAAAAAGAAATATTCCAAAAGCATTGAAGGTGGGCAAGGCTGTAACAGGCAACCTATTTCCCGAAACCACCTGGACTGTTCCGCTTGATGTTATCACGAATCCCGACAACACCTGGAACAGCTATGTTTATAACATATTAAATGACATAGACAGAGATGCGCTTTCTAAGCTGCTTCTCACATTTGCGATTGATGCGGGCTATATCGGCACATCAACTCTGCGTGAAAACAGAGACAAGTTAAAATGCAATATTCCGTGGATAATTCTTATGGACCCAACCTCTGCCTGCAACCTGAAATGCAAAGGCTGTTGGGCTGCCGAGTACGGGCATAAATCCAATCTGTCACTCGACGAGATGAGAAAAATCATAACCGAAGCAAAGGCTTTAGGTACGCATTTCTTTATGTTCACAGGCGGTGAGCCGTTAGTACGAAAAAAGGATATTTTAACGCTTGTTAAGGAAAACTCGGACTGTATTTTCCTTGCATTTACAAACGGGACTCTAATTGACGACGAGTTCTGTAACGAAATGAAACAGGCAGGAAACTTTGCCCTTGCACTCTCTGTTGAGGGTACAGAGGAAACGACCGACTCAAGGCGAGGAGAAGGTGTATACAAAAAGGTTACCGACGCTATGGCTCTGCTCAAAAAGCACAAATGCTTATTCGGCACTTCGATTTGCTACACTTCTCAAAACTATGAGGCTGTTACAAGCGACGAATTCTATGATATGGAAATCAACGCAGGCGCAAAATTTGCGCTTTACTTCCACTATATGCCTGTCGGTTCTGATGCTGATACCGATTTGCTTCTTACTCCTCAGCAAAGAGAGCATGTATATAAGACAATTCGTAAAAAGAGAAATTCAAAGGGCGGAAAGCCTATTTTCACAATGGACTTCCAAAACGACGGAGAATTTGTCGGCGGTTGCATTGCAGGCGGAAGAAACTACTTCCACATCAACAGTGAGGGTGATGCCGAGCCGTGCGTATTTATCCATTACAGCGACAGCAACATAAGAGAAAAGAGTATTCTCGAATGTCTGCGTTCACCGCTGTTCAACGAATATTACAAGGGACAGCCGTTTAACAACAACATGCTCAGACCTTGTCCTATGCTGGAAAATCCTCAGGCATTGAGAAAAATTATTGAAAAAACAAATGCCAAATCAACAAACCTTACCTGCCCCGAAAGTGCAGAGGAGCTTTGCTCAAAATGTGATTGCTATGCAAAGGCTTGGGCGCCAAAGGCAAAGGAAATTTGGGAGAGCCGTGAGCATTTCCGCCCGTATACTCAGTATTACAGAGATACCGAGGAGGGCAAAAAGGAGTTTAACGAAAAGCAGTAATCTGATTTTTGATGAAAAGAGATGTTTAATATGTGGGCTGTTTTTGCAGTCTTATCCGCAGTATTTGCGGCATTGACCTCGATACTTGCAAAGATCGGAATAGAAAATGTTGACTCAAACCTTGCAACCGCAATAAGAACGATGGTTGTTGTGGGAATGTCGTGGCTGATGGTGTTCATCACGAACGCACAAATGGGGCTGAGCAGTATCAGTAAGAAAAGTTGGATTTTCCTGATACTCTCCGGACTGGCAACGGGTGCGTCGTGGCTTTGTTATTATAAAGCAATCCAAATGGGCGAGGTCTCAAAAGTAGTTCCGATTGACAAGCTGAGCATTGTAATAACACTTATTCTCGCAGTTGTATTCTTGCACGAGGATTTCAATGTAAAATCAATTATAGGCGCTGTCTTGATTACGGCAGGCACTTTGATTATGGTGCTTTGAGCAGTCATAACGAAGTTTTATTAACGCTAAATTATATAAGGGTATAACAATAACGCAAATCCCTCAGTCAGCTACGCTGACAGCTCCCTTAAAAATGGAGCCTTAGGATAAAGAAAGCACTGCCGATACGGCAGTGCTTTCTTTATTTTATTCGTTATCTTTTCTGTTCTGTCTGCTGTTTCGTCTTTCACTAAGCTCCAAATCAATGAACATAATAGCAAAACTTATCGCGAGGAATGCACAGCATACCCAAATTGCTTTTTCGCCGAGAGTTTTGGTAATAATACTGCCAAAGCCTGCTCCGATAGCAAAAATAAGAATAACGCCGAAGTAGACAAATGACTTTTGCAAAATCTTTTTATCTCTGAATTCAAAGAAAGCAAAGAGCGAAACTATGGCGCTTCTCATATTACCTATGCACATAGTCGAAGCATAAACATGTCCCCTGACCTTTCTGAATGTTTGAACCTGCATGGCACAGACAAAAGAAACCACGGCATTTGCAACAGCGTCATATCTATGCGGAATGAAACCGACGCCAAACAAAAGAAGTATCTCAAACAAAATAATTATCTGACGCCAATGGATTTTTTCATAATGCTTAAACGCAGAATGAATCTGCTCCGCAACAAAGGTGCCTATCATAAACGAAATAACGGGAACCAAATATCTCAAACAGTGGGAGAATTCGCCCTGAAAAAGATTTGCCGCCATCAAAACGATGTTGCCCGTTTGCGCATTTGCAAAAACTTCTCCTCTGCACATATATGTATAAGCATCCTGAAATCCGCCGGAAAAAACAATAAAAATCGCCGTTACAAAAGAATCGGACATTTGCGATATCTTAGTGTTTTTGAAAAACGAATACATTTATATCCCCTCTCACAACAGCAAAGTGCCTCAAAATTCACCCCGATTATAGCACGGCTATATAAAGTGTTCAACACAGTTTAAGGAATTTTGGCAAGTTGACCAAAAAAACTCCGTACAGCAAAGCCATACGGAGCATAAAGTACATATTAATTTGACGAGTTTGTATTGCTTGGCAAATACGGCATAAGCGCCTGTGCAAGTTTAACGGTAGGCATAGTTTGCAGTACGACCTCGCCCGGACCCGTAACAACAGTATTAAACAAACCCTCACCGCCAAAGAGTACATTTTTAACACCCTTAACGGTTTGAATGTCCATAGAGCAGGTTGCGCTCATAAGTACAACATGACCTGTATCAACAATAATTTTCTGTCCCGGCTGAAGCTGATACCTGACAGCCGAGCCGTCAATTTCGACAAAGGCAGTACCATTCCCGCTGAGCCTTTGCATAATAAAGCCTTCACCGCCGAAGAAGCCCGAGCTTACTCTCTTTTGAAAGAACACGGAAAGTTCCACTCCCGGTTCCGATGCCAAATATGCACTCTTTTGAATTACATATTCGTTATCAGGCGATATATCAAGTGCCATAATATCACCCGGAAATTTGCTTGCAAATGCGATTTCACCGGCTGTACCTACTGAGGTATACTTATTTTGGAACATTTTTTCTCCGCTGAAAATTCTGCCTATCATCTTTCCGAGTCCGTTACCGCTTGTTTGCATAGACATATTCGGTGACATCCAGCTCATTGCTCCGCCCTCGGTCATAATAGACTCGTTAGCGTCCAGTTGGCAAATTGCGACGGGAAAATTTCCGCCCTTAATTTCGTATCTCATAAACCCCTCCGAATGATTTTATTCGGGCATACTTACTACACCCTAAAAAGATTATATCAAAAATTTTATTTCTTGTAAATAAAAAAGTAATACGCAAGATGTATACTTAATTTGGCAGTACATATATATTATTACAAAACAAAGCTTATGCACAAAACTTGTGTAATTCTATTTTATTGACAGTTTTCGACGAGTGCATTGTATGATTAAATAAAGAAAAGGAGTGTATAACATGATAGAGCGTATCACAGGTGCTAACGGAAGTGGAAAAACCGCACTTATGGTTAAAAGAGCCGAAGAGGTAATGAAAAACAGCGATGGGACAGTTGTATTTATCGACTCCTCTGACAGTCTAAATTATGTTTTGCCAAAGGGCATCAGGCTGATTAACGCAAAGGATTTCGACATTTACGGAGCAAAGGCTCTGTACGGCTTTATATCGGGAATATGTGCAGGAAATTATGACATATCGGATATTTTCATTGACACGACATTGAAAATCATATGGAACAACACAACGGATATGGACGATTTTACAAGTCTGCTGTCCGAGCTGTCTCGTACCGCCAAGGTTGATTTTCACATAGCGTATTGCGACAGCTATTCACCCGAGCTTACGCAAGAAAACTACTGATAAATATAGCAAAAAGGCACTTATGGCATTTCCGTCACTGTTCAAAGGTGAGCATATAAAACAAAAAGATGTCGTATCCATCTATGAAGGACACAACATCTCCGTTGAATTTGATTTTCCCCGTGCGTAACAAATTGACGGCGAGACCGTAAAAAATGTACTTACATACAGCGTGGCAAAACAATTACAAGAGCGAAAGCTTATCTGCATTTTGTAAAAAGAATTTTTTGTAAGCCTCACAATAATCATATGACGCATTATTTCGCTTACAGCCACAGCCACGACACAAGGAATAATATTTGCACTCACTGCATTCCTCTTTCTTTTCAAATGACGAGGAAATGAAGTCGAGTGCTTTTTTACTGCCTGCAATTTCAAAAAAAGACGAATCGTTAATATTGCCCAAACACCATTCGTCGGTACAATAAAAATCGCAAGGATAAACGCTTCCGTCGCCCTCAACAACAAATTGTTGTGAGCAGCAGCCGTTCATACCGCATTGTTCGGCATTTGAGCCGTGCGACAGCAAACAATAATTATCAAGCTGTCTTATGCTGAACGGTGTTCCCCTAAGTTTAGCGTTATAATACATACGAAAAGACGAACTCAGGTAATTGAAATAATCGTCATTGTTCATACAATATGTTTCGTCGTCGCTGTCAAAATCTCTCAGACAAGGGATATATTGCAGATACGAAACGCCGAGGCTCTTAAAATGCTTAAAACTGTCACGAAACGAATTAGCCAAATCCTTAGTAAGCACGCTGAGAACATTAAACTCGATTTTGTACTGCTTCAAAAGTTCTATTCCGTTTACAACATCGTTATATGACGGGGTCGAATCGGGATAAACTCTAAAACGATTTTGATACTCGTTTCCGTCAAGCGAAACTCCCAAAAGGAATTTATTTTCCTTAAAAAATGCACACCATTCGTCATTAATAAGCGTGCCGTTAGTTTGCAAAAAATATGAAATCTCAGTATTGTTTACATTAAACTTATTTACGAGTGAAACAAACTTCCTAAAATAATCAACACCTCTGATTAACGGCTCGCCGCCCTGAAAAGTGAAGTAAATGCTGTCGCTTGAATATTCCAGAGCTGATTTAATCAATCGCTCGGTTGTTTCAAGAGAGAGCATTCCCTTATTAAACACTTCTCTTTGCTCTGCAACGGCGGTGTAAAAGCAATATTCACATCTCAAATTACACGCAGACGACGCAGGCTTAATCATAACAGAGAGGGGCATCAGATAAGTCCTCCGACAACATTATAAACATTGATTGCAAACACAAGTCCCATAACGCAGGTGAAAATGACCTTAACGGTTTTTTCGCTAAGTTTTTTATTAAGAGTGCTTCCGCACAAGCCACCGATTACGGCAGCAATCAAGCCAAGCACAACTATCAGCGCATAGTCCTTATACGGAGCGAATTTATTAGTGGCAAACAGGGTTATGAGATTGCTTAATTGGCAGAAGAAAACAACGCAAATGGAATACACCGCACCCTCCTTAACCACAAGAGAAAACATCAAAAACAAAACGGTGATATTAATAGGTCCTCCGCCTATGCCCAAGAATGAATTTAACGCCCCGAGCAGAAGTCCTGTCATAATTACACCGACGGGATTTGTGACATGAAATGTTTTTGCATTCTTCTTATTGATATAGTAAACGGCAAAGCCTACAAAAAGCATAATGAGAATCGCCTGAACGATTACCACCGTGCGAGAATTACTAAAGCTTGTAAGAGCAAGATTAAACAATCTGTTGCCGAGGTAACCTCCTATTACGGCACCGAACGAAACAAGCAATGCAACCTTTTTGTCGAATTTTGTCTTTTGAATTTTGTGTCGCACTATCGAACTGATACTCATTGCAAACACTGCACAGGACGAAATAAAATTAACCACATCAACCGTACAAAAATTAAGCGAATCAAGTACAGGCTTGATAATTACACCGCCGCCAAGACCTACGGTAGCCCCGACAGTACACGCAAAAAATATAACTATAACCGATATTACATAAGTCATTTTACTTCTCCTCACTAAAATTATTGCTAAAAAATATATTATCACAATAAACCAATAAATGCAATTACATCTTTATTTCAAACAAAAATACGCAAGCCTGCTTGTTGACAAAAAGTGCTTTCGGACTTATACTTATATTAATAAAATATATGAGGTGGAATTTTGAAAAATATTATTTTTTATTTTAGCGACCAGCAACGCTATGATACAGTAAACAACGAATTAACGCCAAACCTTATGCAGCTTGCAAGCGAGGGCGTTACATTTCATAATAACATCACCTGTCAACCGGTTTGCGGTCCTGCAAGAGCGTGCCTTCAAACAGGCAGATACGCAACTCAACTCGGCTGTAACTTTAACGGAATACCTCTTCCGAGCGACAGCAAAACTCTTGCGCATTATTTTAACGGTGCAGGATACCAGACTGCATATATCGGCAAGTGGCATTTAGCATCAAACCGTCTGCCAAACATAGGCTTGCATTGTGAAAGCACGGCAATTCCTAAGGACAGACTCGGCGAGTATGAATACTTCAGAGGTGCTGATGTACTTGAATTTACCTCACACGGCTATGACGGCTATGTATTTGACGAGGACGGAAACAAGCTCGATTTCAAGGGATACAGAGCCGACTGCATAAATGACTATGCTTTGGAATATCTTGACAAATGCGACAAGTCAAAACCATTCTTTATGTTTGTAAGCCAGCTTGAGCCTCATCATCAAAACGACCGCCATTGCTACGAGGGCTACAAGGAAACAGTAGACGACTACAAGGATTATCCTATTCCAAAGGATTTGACAGCGTTCAAGGGCGACTACAAAAAAATGTACCCCGACTATCTTTCTGCAATCAACCGTCTTGACTACAATGTCGGCAGACTTGTTGAAAAGCTCAAGGAGCTTGGCATTTACGATGACACAATTATCATTTACACAGCAGACCACGGCAGCCACTTTAAAACAAGAAACCTTGAATACAAGCGTTCCTGCCATGAAGCTTCTGTTCATACTCCGCTTATCATCAAAGGCGGCGAATTTACAGGCGGCAAGGATGTTTACGAGCTTTCGTCACTTATTGATATGCCGACAACTCTGCTTGCTATGGCAGGAATAGACATTCCTAAGGATTATATGGGTCGTGACTTGGCTAAGGACAACAGCGACAGAGAATGTGTATTCATTCAGATAAGCGAGGCAAGCAACTCCCGTGCAATTCGTACAAAGAAGTTCAAGTACGCTATTCGTGACGGTGCCGTAACAGGCTATGCTCACGCAAAATCAAAGGTGTACTTTGAGGATTATCTCTACGATTTGGACACAGACCCTTGCGAGCTTAACAACCTTATCAAGAGCGACGCATATTCTAAGGAAAGAAAAGAATTAAAGCAAATGCTCATTAACGAAATGGTTAAAGCAGGCGAAAGCCGTCCCGTAATACTTCCGGCTGTAATCAAGCGTAACAAATAAGCTAAGACAAATCAAAATAATCACAACTATACATAAAAAATCCCGCTAATACTTGCGTATTAACGGGATTTTTATTAATGTTTACTAAACAAAATCAATTTGCTTAAATGCTCTGCATTTTCTCAACGCTTATTGGAACTTAATGATGCCGAGTGCCTGAAGAAGAAGCACAACGAGCAATGCAGGTGCGATAACTTTGATTGTTGCGTTATAGATGAATTTACGGTTGAACTTAGCGCCGTTCTTAGTAACCTCGTCGATAACTGTCTTTGGCTTAGCAACCCAACCGATAAGAATACAGGTAGCAAGAGCAACGATTGGCATAAAGATGTTGTTGCTGACATAGTCCATAACATCAAGAATCTGGCCAACAGCTCCGTTTGGAAGCGAAAGCTCGAAGTAAAGCTTATTGTATCCAAGGCAAACGATAATACCTGCAACGATACCGTAAGCAAGCACAAGCAATGTAGCAGGCTTTCTCTTCATCTTAAATCCGTCCATAAGAGAGGAAACGACTGCCTCCATAATAGAAATAGATGATGTAATAGCTGCAAAAAGAACCATTGCAAAGAAAATAACACCGATAACATTTCCGATTGCACCCATCTGATCGAATACCTTAGGAAGTGCAATAAACATCAAGCCCGGGCCTGCTGTCATTCCCTCTTTGCCCATAAATACATATACGGCAGGAACAATCATAAGACCTGCAAGAAGAGCAACGAGTGTGTCGAAGATTTCAATCTGATTAACAGACTTCATAAGGTTTGTGTCTTCATCAACATATGAGCCGTATGCAATCATAATACCCATAGCAACGCTGATAGAATAGAAGAGTTGTCCTAATGCGTCAAATATAGTTGTGAATGCAGATTTTACGGTAAGTGATTTGAAATCAGGGAGAAGATATACCTTGAGACCGTCAATACCTGTAACTCCTGTATCGTTGTTCTTAATAGTAAGAGCGAAAATTGCGATACCTATGATAAGAACAAAAAGTATCGGCATCAAAATTTTACTGCTCTTTTCAATTCCCTTATTTACGCCGCCGAGAATAACTGCTGCGGTTGCGACAATAAATACGAGCAAGAAAATAATAGGTTGACCCAAAGAGGTAATGTGTCCGGTGAAATAATTGTCTGCCGCTGCGGCAGTACCCTGTCCGCTGATGAAGGTAATGAAATACTTTAATACCCATCCGCCGATTGCACAATAATAAGGCAAAATAATCACAGGAACGATAGTAGCAAGAGTACCTAAGCCCTTGAATTTCTTATTAATTTTTCCGTATGCGGTAAGTGGTGACTGCTTTGTTTTTCTACCGATTGCAATTTCAGTAACGAGAAGTGTAAAACCAAAGGTCAAAGCCAAAATAATGTAGCAAAGAATAAAGAATCCTCCGTTATCCTTAGCTGCCAAATATGGAAATCTCCAAATGTTTCCGAGACCTACTGCACTTCCTGCTGCTGCAAGAACAAAGCCGATCGAGCCTTTAAAGCTGCTTCTTTTGTTTTCCATGTTCTACTCCTTTTGTTATAAATTAGCGAAACGCCTTAAAACAACATTTTATCATAAAAGTTACATTTTGTAAATAAAAATTTTACATTATCTTTATTTTTGACAAAACACAGTATTTTATTGACAAAAATATAACTATGTTGTAAAATCAAACTGTAAGAAATATATAAACAGCCTTGAATTTTGGCACACTGTATAAAGAAATAATTGTTTAAGCTTTTGTTCCTTATGTAGTGTGCCTTTTGCACGAGATTTAATTTTGGTTGGCTTATGAAAAAAATTAACTCAAAAACCTTGCAATTTGCATTCAAAATGTCCTTACCCGTTTTGTTCGGTTATCTGTTTTTAGCGTCTGCTTTCGGCATTATGCTGTACGAAATAGGATATAATTGGGTATGGGCGATAATTATCTCCGTTCTGGTTTATGCCGGCTCGGGTCAATTTCTTTTAGTGTCCCTGCTGGCGTCAAATGCCGGTCTGTCGGACATTGCGCTGATGACATTTTTCGTAAACTCACGCCATATTTTTTACGGCATAAGCTTTATTGAAAAATTCAGAAGCTACGGATGGCGATACCCGTTTTTGATATTCTCGCTCACCGACGAAACATACGGAGTAAACTTGTCGTTTTCCACCGTGCCTAAAGGAGTAGACGAGGGAAACGCCCGATTTTTAATCGGTCTGTTTGACCATATGTACTGGATAATAGGCTCGGTAATCGGCTCGCTTGCGGGACAGCTGATAAAAATTGATTTTACGGGAATTGATTTTTCGATGACTGCACTTTTCACCGTAATTTTCATTGAGCAAATGCGTTCAAGCAAGTCTAAGCTTCCCGGAATTATCGGACTTTTCTGTGCAACAGTCTGTCTTTTGATTTTCGGCGCAAACAACTTTATGTTGCCGTCGCTGATAATAACGGTTGCCATTTTACTGGGCGCAAAGCGATGCCTTATCACAGAAGCAAAGGAGGGTGTCAAATGATTTCTACCTCCAAACTAATCGTGATTATTTTAGTTGCAGGGCTGTCAACCTTTGCAACAAGAGTAATTCCATTTGCGGTTTTCGGCAACAGAGATATACCCAAAGTCGTAAAATACTTGGGCGAAATACTACCGACTGCAATTATCGGAATACTCATTATTTATTGCATAAAAGACGGCTACACAGGCTCATTTGCGTTTGAGCCTAACATTCTCATACCTCAGCTTATAGGAATTGCCATAACGGCAGTAATACACCTATGGAGACACAACACGCTGTTAAGCATAGCGGTAGGAACAGTATCATATATGCTCTTGATACATTATGCTTTTTAACGGTACAATCTCAAAGCGCTACGGTATAAAAAATTTAATCAACCGCAAAAGCTAAGGCGACACACCCGATTTGGATGCGTCGCCTTTTATGTTTTTTATTTAATCCTCATCTTGTTCAGATTCAACCGTTGCATCAACCTCAATATCCGATACCGAATCAACCGCTTTTCTCACCTTATCGGTCATATGCTTAACCTGAATGAGAGAAACGATACCCAAAACCGCATATACAATGAATGCTGCTCCGATAAATCGAACTATTCCGTCCGTCAGCTGTGATGATTTAGTAATTGCAACAATTCCGAATATTACCGTTACAACGCTTAGCGCCATAGTCAACCATCCTGCTACTCCGTTAAATGCCAAAGAGCGCATAGAAGTGGCTATATTTACAAGCCCCGATGTGGTAATGAATATTCCGAACAGTACGACAATTATCGAAATTATCGCCCTATACCGTGCGCAAACTATTATACCGCATATCAGTAATGGTATGCCGAGCAAAAGCGGTAACACAGAGCTTCTGTCGGCAATATATGTGACAATGGCAATTACTCCTATTGCTATCATTGAAATTCCGACAATTAGCGATATATAATCAATGCACTGTGACGGAAAGGCAATGAAAACTATTCCAAGCACCACCGCCACCGCAATAGTTGCAATGGAAAATTTCTTCAAGCCTTTTATAAATTCTGTCATAATTTAATTAATCCTCATTTTTACTTTCGCTGATTACCTTTTGGGCAATATGCTCAGGGCATCTGTCATATCTTGCAAACTCTGTGGTAAACGAGCCTCTGCCCTGTGTAATCTGTCTCATTGATGTTGAGAAGGTGGTCATTTCGGACTCGGGAACTTCTGCAACAATTTCCTGCATTCCGTCACCACTCGGCGTCATACCGAGAACTCTGCCTCGACGCTTATTAATATCACCGATAACATCACCCATAGCCTCATCATTGCAAAGAGCGCTAAGCGTAACAATCGGCTCAAGAAGGATAGGCCCTGCGTCTGCAATGCCTGCCTTAAATGCAAGAGAAGCCGCCATCTTAAACGACATTTCGGACGAGTCAACCGGATGGTACGAGCCGTCATAAAGAGTAGCCTTAACACCAACCATAGGATAGCCTGCAAGAACACCCTTTTCCATAGACTCCTGAAGTCCCTTTTCTACTGCCGGGAAGAAGTTTTTAGGAACTGCGCCTCCGACAACTCTCTCTGCAAATATAAGCTTCTCACAATCGTACGGTTCAAATTCGATAAATACATCACCAAACTGACCGTGACCGCCCGACTGCTTCTTGTGTCTGCCCTGTGCGGAAACCTTATGTGTAATCGTTTCTCTGTATGCAACACGAGGCTTTTCAAGTGTTGCGCCTACATTATATTTTGTCCTGAGTTTTGACAAACATACATCAAGCTGTTGCTCTCCCAAACCTGAAAGAATCGACTGATGTGTTTCATTATTAACATTATATGAAAGCGATGAATCTTCCTCAATCAGCTTTTGAAGTGCATTTGCAATCTTTTCCTCATCGCCCTTCTTCTCGGCTTTAACAGCCATAGAATAGCACGGAGTAGGTACATTCACACCGTCGAGGGTAACAATTCTGCTCTGTTCGCACATAGTGTCGCCCGTCTTAAAACCATCAAGTTTAAGCACGGCACCAATCTCGCCCGCACAAATCTCTTTAACCTCACTCTGCTTTATGCCGAGCAGATTAACGATTTTGCCGACTCTCTCGCTTTCGCCCGTACGGGAATTAATAACAGTCTTGCCCTGAGAAATCTTACCTGCAACCGCCTTAAAATAGTTAAGTCTGCCGATAAACGGGTCTGCAACCGTCTTAAAGCAAATTGCTGCAAGCGGAGCATTTTCATCAACAGAAATTTCTACCGGCTCACCCTGTGCATCAACAGCATATTCAGCTTTAGGCGCAGGACAGCAATCCTTAATGAAGTCAAGAAGCATATCCACGCCCTCGCCCGTCAAGCCTGAAAGAGCAAACACAGGAACAACAGTACCCTGAGCAACGCCAAGCGACAAGCCCTTGAGCTTATCCTCTTTTGTAAGAGGCTCACCCTCAAAATACTTTTCCATAAGTTCATCGTCTGTGCCTGCGACAGCCTCGCTGAACACTTCCTTAACAGCCTCGAAACGAGCTGTATCATCGTGGACAATATCCGAAGCCTTTTTATGAACTCCGTCATAGGTATACGCTTCGTCATCTATCATATTATAATATCCCGCAACCTTGCCATCGGTAATAATCGGAACGACAACAGGACACATAGTTGTGCCGAACTTTGCAACCAAGCCGTTAAATGATTTATAAAAATCGGCACGCTCGTCATCCATCTTTGATGTAACAATAATACGAGCCATACCCTTTTTGCCTGCGTTTCTGAATGCCTTTTCGGCACCTGCCGCCAAACCCGAACGAGCTGAAACGACAACGATTGCGCTGTCTGAGGCACGAAGTCCCTCAGCAGCCCCCATAGCAAAATCAAACAATCCCGGAGTGTCGATTATGTTAATTCTTGCGTCTGCATATGTAAACTGCAAAAGTGATGAGGAGATGCTGACACCCCTCTTTTTTTCCTCGGCATCGCTGTCGGATACCGTATTTCCGTCTGATGTTTTGCCCATTCTTTCGGTTACGCCGGCAACATTAAGCATTGCCTCTGCAAGAGTAGTTTTGCCCTTTGAGGCGTGACCTACAACGGCTACATTCTTAACCATGCTCATAAAGCACACTCCTTTATATTTTCGTTTGTTAAAATTGTATAATATTATTTAGTTTATGTCAATATGTTTTGTTTATTTTACATACATTTCACAAAAACAGCACATAATTTTTGTGTAAAATTGAAATAAGACAAGGCACTATGAATATTTTATGGCAAGAGATATGTCATTATGTAAGATTTTGTATACATTTAATAAAGTTTTTTAATCAACTTGAAATTAAAAATCTAATATAGTATTATTTATTTATTAATATTATTTATTTATTAATGGCTATAAAGGAGAGGAAAAAATGCAGTCAATAGATTTAACGCTGATTGACGGTGTGCTTAGCGAATACGCAAGCGTGCCGGGAAGCTTAATTACAGTATTGCAGAAAACGCAGGATATTTACGGCTATCTGCCAAAGGAAGCGATAGAGAAAATATCAGCACAAATGAATATCCCCACCAGCGAAATTATGGGAGTTGGTACATTTTACACACAGTTCAGATTTCAGCCCGTGGGCAAATATCTTATTATGCTCTGTCAGGGTACTGCCTGTCATGTAAACTCGTCTGAGCTTATACTCGAAACAATCAAGGACGAGCTTCATATCGATGACGGAGAAACAACCGAGGACGGCTTATTCTCGCTCAAATGCGTAGCCTGTCTGGGATGTTGTTCGCTTTCACCCGTTATGATGATTAACGACAACACTTACGGCAGTCTCACTCCCGATAAGACAAAGCAGATACTCAGAGAGTTAAGGGAGGCGGCAGAATGAGAATAGTAGTCGGCGAAGGCTCCTGCGGAATTGCGGCAGGTGCAGAAAAAGTAAGACAGGCACTGCTTAATTGCGAGCTAAAGGATGTAAGTATAGACATCACAGGCTGTATAGGTATGTGCTATCTTGAGCCTATTGTGGATATTTATGACGACGAAAAGCTAATCAATCGCTTAGTAAAGGTACAGCCGAGCGACGCTCAGGCTATTGCGGATTATGCCTTGACCGGTGATGAAAGCAAAATCGAAGCATTAAAGGTGTCGAGCGAGGACAGCGAATTTCTTTCTAAGCAGACGAGAATTGCGTTGAGAAGATGCGGAATAATAAATCCCGAGGAGCTTGACGCATTTTTAAGAGCAGACGGATATACGGCATTAAAAAAATGTTTAACACAGCTCACACCGGAGCAGGTAATTGAAATAATCAAGGTGTCCGGACTTGCCGGCAGAGGCGGTGCAGGCTTCCCTACTTGGTTTAAGTGGAATGCGGCAAGACAGAGCGAGGGAGACGAAAAATATCTCATCTGTAATGCAGACGAGGGCGACCCGGGTGCATTTATGGACAGAGCAGTTATCGAATCCGACCCGCACACTCTTATTGAAGGTATGCTTATCGCCGCATATGCAATCGGCGCAAAGCACGCAGTAGTTTATGTAAGAGCAGAATACCCTCTTGCAATAAAAAGATTGAGCAGAGCCATAGAGCAAGCAAGCGAAAAGGGCATAATCGGCAACAACATATTCGGCACGGATTTCTGCTGTGATTTTACAATCAAGGCAGGTGCAGGCGCTTTCGTTTGCGGTGAGGAAACAGCACTCATAGAGTCGCTGGAGGGACACAGAGGTATGCCGAGATTAAAGCCTCCTTTCCCTGCCGCTTCGGGATATTGGCAAAAGCCGTCAAACATCAACAATGTCGAAACCTTTGCAAATGTGTCTTGGATTATCAATAACGGCGGTGAAGCGTTTGCCGCAATGGGTACGGAAGCCTCAAAGGGTACTAAGGTATTTGCCGTAACAGGCAAGGTAAAAAGAAGCGGTCTTGTTGAAATTCCTATGGGTAAAACCCTGAGAGATGTTATATTTGACATCGGCGGAGGAATGAAAGGCACAAAAGCATTTAAGGCAGTTCAAATGGGTGGTCCGTCAGGCGGATGTATCCCTGTTGAATTAATAGACACCGTAATAGACTACAAGGCATTGGGTGCAACCGGTGCGATTATGGGTTCGGGCGGTATGGTAGTAATGGACGAGGACACCTGTATGGTGGGAATGGCAAAATTCTTCCTCGACTTTACGGCAAAGGAAAGCTGTGGAAAATGTATTCACTGCCGTATCGGCACAAAAAGAATGCTCGAAATCCTTGAAAGAATCACCAAGGGCGAGGGCAAGGACGGCGACATTGAGCTTCTTGATGAGCTTTGCTATTCCATCAAGGACGGTGCGCTCTGCGGTCTCGGTCAAACAGCTCCTAACCCTGTACTTACAACAATCAAGTATTTCAAGAACGAATACGAGGCACACATTAACGAAAAGAAATGCCCTGCCTGTGAATGCAGTGAGCTTATCGAATACAGAATTATTGAGGACAAGTGCAAGGGTTGTACTCTCTGCGCAAGAAATTGTCCTGTTGAGGCAATCACAGGTACAGTTAAAAATCCGCACAAAATAGACACCGAAAAATGTATAAAATGCGGAAAGTGCTATTCATCATGCAAGTTCGGTGCGATAGTAAAGGAATAGGAGGGAGGAACTGAAATGCTTAATTTAACAATTAACGGCAAAAATATAACCGTAGAGGAAGGAACAACAATTCTTCAGGCGGCAAGAGATAACGGCATCTACATTCCTACCCTTTGCTACGACGATGCGGTCAAGGTTTACGGTGCGTGCGGTCTCTGTGTTGTAGAGGCTGAGGGAATGCCAAAGCTTTTACGCTCCTGCTCCGCAAAATGCAGTGACGCAATGGTAATCAACACCGAGAGCAAGAGAGTTATTCAGTCAAGAAAAATCGCAATGGAGCTTTTAATGAGCGCACACGACGGTGACTGTATCGCTCCTTGTCAGCTAAACTGCCCTGCAAGGACAGACTGTCAAGGATATGTCGGACTTATAGCAAACGGCGAGTACAAGGCTGCGATAAAGCTTATCAAAAACAAGGTGTCGCTTCCTGCTTCAATCGGCCGTGTATGCCCTCACCCGTGCGAATCGGCTTGCAGACGAGGCAAGGTTGACGAGGCTATCAGCATTGCTCAGCTAAAGGCTTTTGCTGCCGATATTGACCTAAACGGCGAAAGCTACATTCCTGAAAAGCAAGCGCCGACAGGCAAGAAAATCGCCATAATCGGAGGCGGACCTGCCGGATTAACGGCTGCGTACAGACTTGCTGTTTCGGGTCACGAGGTAACTGTATATGATATGATGGAAAAAATGGGCGGTATGCTCAGATACGGAATTCCTCAATACAGACTTCCAAAAGAGATTTTGGACAAGGAAATCGGAATAATCGAAAGTCTTGGCGTAAAAATGCAAAACAATGTAAAACTCGGCAAGGACTTTACCATTGCTTCACTAAAGGCACAAAACGATGCTGTAATCGTTGCCGTAGGCGCTTGGAAAAGCGGCAGTATGCGTACAAAGGGCGAGGAGCTTGACGGCGTTTACGGAGGTATTGACTTCCTCAGAGCCGTTGCGTTAAAGCAGGATATTTGCATAGGCGACAAGGTGGTTATCTGCGGCGGCGGTAACACCGCAATGGACGCTTGCAGAACAGCTGTAAGGCTCGGCGCTAAACAGGTTTACTGTGTATACAGAAGAACAAGAAACGAAATGCCTGCCGAGGATATTGAAATCACCGAGGCTGAGGAAGAAGGCGTACAGTTCAAATTCCTCACAAACCCTATATCATTTAACGGTGAGAACGGCAAAGTAGAAAGTGTTACACTTCAGCTTATGGAGCTTGGCGAGCCTGACGCTTCGGGCAGACGCCGTCCTGTTGCCATCGAGGGCAAGACAGAGGAATTAAAGGTTGACAGCGTGATTGTCGCTATCGGTCAAAAGCTTGTGGCTGAGGATGTAAGCGAGCTTAGTCTGACAGACAGAGGCAACATTGAGGCTGACATTGACACATTTGAGACAAATCTTGAGGGCGTGTTTGCAATCGGCGACGCTACAAACAGAGGCGCATCCATTGCTATTGAGGCTATCGGCGAGGCAAACCGTTGTGCTGTCAGCGTTGAGGCTTATCTGAACGGTGAGAATTTCGAGGCAAGAGTGCCTTATATCAGCAGAAGAGACGAGGAACTTATCGACCTCAGTTCTAAGGAAAAATGCCCTGCTAAAAAGCCTGCCGTTTTGCCTGCACAGGACAGACGAAGCAGCTTTGACGAGGTGTGCTTGGGCTACACCGAGGAGGACGCAAAGGCAGAAGCATCCCGTTGCCTTGAGTGCGGATGCAAAGAGTATTACAAATGCAAGCTTCTCAGCGTTGCACAAAGATACGACATTCACCCTGAAAGATTCAAGGGCGAAATGCCTCAAAAATATACGGCAAATTCAAACGAATTTATCGAGCGTAACAGCGCAAAATGTATTCTCTGCGGTCTGTGTGTAAGAAGCTGTAAAGAGGTTATGAATATCTCTGCAATCGGCTTGCTCGGCAGAGGCTTTAAGACAGAGGTTGCACCTGCATTTAATCTCCCGCTTGACCAAACAAGGTGTAACAACTGCGGTCTTTGCGTTGAGCTTTGCCCAACAGGTGCATTAACAGAAAAATCAGCCCTTAAAAAGCAAGTTCCTCTCAACGAGGAATACACAGAGCAGACTGTTACAATCGGCTCTGAGAAAGCAAGTGTGCTGGTATCAAGATATAACGGCAAGGTTATCAGAGTAATTCCTAACGACGATATTTCCAGAAACTGCGCTCTCAGCAGAGAGGAGCTAATGAATCTGGTATAAGTCATTAAGACAGGTGCATTTATGGCAAAAATTTTGGAAAATCTCGGCAAGGCAGGGTATGTATTTTTATACCTGCTTTGCTGTTCCCTGATGAGCAGTAACCGTTTGGGACTGCTTTGGGGAACGGGAAATTTCACCGTGTATATATATTTCAAGCTTGTATTCGCTTTTTGCGTAATGTTTATTGCTACCGTTGCTATGAAACGGCATACGGAATTTGTCGGCAAAGTTGTAATGTATTGTACGGCAGGTATGGGATTATTATTTACGCTCGATTATTACACGGTTAAAATCAGCGGAACAATTTTTCTTTACAGCGTATGGTGGATTGCGGTAATGATTATGAGTTCGTTGGGTGTTTTTACCGCCTGTACTCTCATTGCAAAGAGCAAAGACTACAAGGTGTTTTTTAACCGATTCATATACGGAATAACTCCTCTGTATATCAGCACCTTTATCATCTGCTTTTTAAGAGTGCCGAGCGACAATCTAAGTACGAACATTATTCCGTTTAACGGAACATTCACAATGCTAAAGGCGTTTTTGAACAACCCTTACGGTGACTTTGAAGCACCACTCTTGTTTTTCGGAAATGTATTTATTTTTGCACCCCTGCCCTTTATACTAAAGGCGTTTATTCCGAAGCTCAGCGATAAAACAATGCTATTAATCGGAATACTCACACCGCTTTTTGTCGAGGGGTATCAATTCGTTTTCAAATGCGGTGATGTGGATATAGACGATGTTATAACCAATTTCATAGGATTTATAATCGGATTCGGAATATACAGACTCATTGAAAAGAAAAAACTCAAAGCATAAAAAAAGACAGCGTTTCAAAAATACGAAACGCTGTCTTTTGCTGTATACAACTATTTAGTTAAAAACGAAAAGCCGAGAACAACCACGCCGAGAATTAAAAGAATAACACCCGTTGCACGGTTAAGAGTTTTTGCGCTCGCCTTATTTGCAATCCTTGCGGCAATCCTCGCAAACACAAGTGTAAACAATACACACAAAATCAGCGGTAAAAATTCAGGCTTATCACCGATTGCGAAATGCGATACAGAACCTGTCAAAGCAGTAAAGGTCATAATGAAAACACTTGTGCCGACAGCAGTTTTGAGTTCATAACCCATAATACTCGTCAAAAGCAGAAGCATCATCATTCCTCCGCCCGCACCGATAAAACCGCATATAAAGCCGACGATAGATCCGCAAACAACAGATTTAATCATCATAGAGCGACGGGATTGCTCAAGCATATCCTCTTTTGTCGTCATAACAGGTTTAACTATAAACTTAACGCCCAAAAGCATTGTCATAACAACAGAGAAATTGCCCATTGTAGCTGACGGAACAAGGCTGGACACATAGCTTCCGACAACGGTGAACACAAGCACGCTCACCATCATAACAAGTCCGTTTTTAATATCAAGATTTTTATTTTTTCCGTAAGTAAAGGCTGACACAGCACTTGCAAGCACATCCGAAGCAAGGGCAATACCCACGGCGGTATAAGGCTCAATTCCCAAAAAGGTCACGAGCATCGGTGTAATAACCGCAGCCGCACTCATACCCGCAAATCCTGTGCCAAATCCTGCACCCATTCCCGCAAACAGGCACACAAGCACCGTAATTATAACAGACATTTTATTCTTCTCCCTTTAACTCAAAACGGTCTTGCATTACTGCAAAACCGTTTTTCATTTAGTTCATTACAGATTATTAAGTTCATCAACAATGCTCAACAAATTTTTCTCGAGTTCTGTAACTTGTGCCGAGTCATTGTCAAGGTCGCTTCAATCCTCTGTATTCTTTCTGCGAGCAACAAGCTCACTAAGCATTTCCTTATGCTCAGCGTCTGTCATAGCATACTTGAGAGTAGGAATAGCTGAAAGAACCATACCGATTGCAGGTGGAATTGAAATGAGGAAGAACATAGCCTCTGCATACTTACCTACACCCGAACCACCGTCATATGTAATAAAGCTTGCACCGTTTTCGATAGCCTTGTTAAGTTTATCAACATTAGCGCCGCTGTAACCCACGATAGCATATACGGCAGATGAAACGATAGTAGAGATACCTGCTGCAAGCTTTGTGATAAAGCTCTGACCTGAGAAGAATACACCGTCGGTACGAACACCGTTATGATACTCCTCATAGTCTACACAGTCAGCAATCATTACAGACTGAAGTACATTGATACCGCCGAATGCTGCGCTGCCGAAGAGCATACAAATACCGATAATAATTGACCAGAATGTTGTGGTCAAGTCACCGCCCGAAACTTTGTAGAATACAAAGATAAGAGCATACGGAACAGCACCTGCGATTGAGTAAACGTTGTAAAGAGTTTTCTTTTCTACCTTTTTAATGATAACAGGTGTGATACCCATTGCCACAAACTGACCCACAAAGAGACCTGCGGCAACACAACCCAGACCGATAAGGATTTTGAAATCAATGCCTGCCACTGAGCCGTCATCATTCATCTTGAGAATGTTCATAATGTTACCGTTAGCATAATAATATGTTACGAGAGTCATAGCAACAATCATAAGAAGCTGAATTGGGCTTCTGAGAATACCTGAGATAAGGATTTGTCTGAACGGCTTGTTGCCGAACATAATCTTAAAGTTCTCCTTAAAGGTATAGCTCTTTTCCGACTTCTCAACACGCTCTCTGGTGAAGAGACCTGCAAACTCAAAGAGAATTGTTGCAACGACTGTCATAATAATAACCGTTACAATAAAGCCCTTTTGCATATCGCCGCCAAACGCACCGGCAGCAGCCTGAGCGATTTGAACAACGAGAACGCCGATACCGCCGACGCCTGCAACCATACGAGCAAGACCGAGAATCTTACTGCGGTCATTTTCATCCTCTGTCATAAGAGAAGTAATACCCCAAAGCGGAATATCGCAAACTGTAAAGCACATACCCCAAGCAATATAGGATATAGCTGCCCAAGCAACGATAAGAACCTTTTGAGTTGTTGTATCAGCGGTAGCATAGTTACCGTTGAGAAACGCAAGAATTGTTATAAGACCGATAATTGCAGGGAAAATAATAAGATACGGTCGACATTTACCCCATTTAGAATGAGTTTTGTCAACGATTGTTCCCATCATCGGGTCGTTAATTGCGTCCCAAACTCTTGCGATGGTCATAATCCAACCGAGCGCTATTGCAGGCAAGCAAATTACATTCTGGAAATAGAAGTAAAGACCTGTTGCAACAATGTTGTAGATAAGATTCTGACCGAACATACCTGTTAAAAAGCCTGCGGCTTCTTTTTTGGTATAGGTTTTTGCTGAATTATTCATTTCTACACCCCTTTAATTTAATGCCTCTATATGATAACAGATTATGACTAAATTAACAAGGATTTTAACAAATTATTAAATATATTTTTTTAACATCAATTTAATTTTATACAAAATGCCCAATTTTAGGCGGATTACAGACCTCACGGCAAGGGTCGGATTTTGATATGCGGAGCAAAAAGTCGGCGTATCCGAAACAATATGTACGCAAGAAAGAAGCTTGTTAAGTCCACGCACGGTTTTTCCCCTGTCAAAAACAACGGGACAATCAAGCATATAGCCAAGCCGTTTTTTATCAATTATGTATCCTGCTCGTGACGCCTTTGCACAATCCGTTATGTAAACCACAGATTTTTGGCAATCGCACATTTCGAGCAAATCCGCCATATTACAAAACAAATCAACGGCAGAAAAAACGACAACTCTTACCGAAGCGTCATCCACATCCTCAACCCTGTAAAGTGCGGATTTATAATAAAAGCAATCGGGCTTATTCATTCCTGCAAGCGGACAGGTCAACGCTCTGACTATCTGCTCATTATCTCCGACAAACCCGATTGTTCTTACAGATTTAACTCTCAGCATACAACATCACCTAAGATATTATACTACTTATCCTTAGGCTTTGTTACCAACGCAACTGCCAAACCTGACAGCAATGCAACCGTTACACCGCCCGAGCAAGCAGAAAGTGAGCCTGTCACAACTCCCAAAAAGCCTTTTTCCTTAACCGCCTGCCTTACTCCGACTGCAAGCGCATTACCAAAGCCCGTCAACGGAAGTGTTGCACCTGCTCCCGCAAAATCAACAAGCTTGTCATAAATGCCCAAACCGCCGAGCAAAACACCGAGGCACACAAAAAGAACCAAAATCCTTGCCGGAGTCAGTTTTGTAAAATCAATAAGCAGCTGACCTATTACGCAGATAAGACCTCCGACGACAAACGCTTTTAATAATATCATAAAAAAATCACCCGTTGATATTATTACCAACGGGCGTAAGAATATTAAAATTAACCGAGGTCAATAGGATTTTCGTTATCGTACTTTGCCTTTCTGCCGTACTTTTCCTCAAATCCCGGATTAATATAGTCCTCTACAATTCTGCCGTCACGAATACGAACAACTCGCTCAGCCTCCATAGCAATCTCATTATCGTGAGTAATTACAATAACTGTTCTGCCCTCGTCCTTGAGCTGATGCAAGATTTTCATAACATCTTTTGTAGAGCGAGTGTCAAGGTTACCGGTCGGCTCGTCAGCAAGGATAACCGGCGGAGCTGCGGCAATGGCACGAGCAACGGCAACTCTCTGCTGTTGACCGCCCGACAAAGCCTGCGGCAAATGGTCCATACGGCTTTCAAGACCGACTTTCTTTAATGCGGCAATGGATTTTTCTCTGCGTTCTTCCTTGCGCATACCTCTGTATACAAGCGGAAGTTCTACATTCTCGAGTGCTGTAAGAGAAGAAATAAGGTTAAAGCCCTGGAATATAAATCCAATTTCCTCGTTACGAATTACAGACATTTCATCGTCTGTCAAATCGTCAACAAGCTTACCGTTAATATAATACTCTCCCTCGGTAGGAGTGTCGAGCAAGCCTATCATATTCATAAATGTTGATTTACCCGAGCCTGACTGTCCGATAATTGCAACAAATTCGCCCTCGTCAATAGTAAGGCTTACGCCGTCAAGGGCATTAACCTGATTTTCGCCCGGATTATAAATTTTATATACATTTCTTACATCAACAAGATGTCCCATAGATGTACTCCTTTACAAATTGTATAAATTAATTATACAAGACTTAATCAACATTGTCAAGCAAAGAGGTGAATATTCACACCACTTTCACAAATAATAGCAGTAAAAGGAAAGGTGAAGCCAAAATGAGCATATCAAACAACGATTATTCCAAAATGACAGACAAGGCAAGTCCAAACTCTCCTGTGTTGAAAAACTGCATAAATGCTTTTTTATTCGGCGGAGGAATCTGCCTTTTCGCACAAACGCTGAATATCTTATTTGAAAAGCTCGGTCTGAGCCAAGACGAAACCAAGCTGGCAACCCCTTGCGTAATAATAATCATCACTGCGATACTGACGGGCATAGGCATATTTGACAAAATAGCCAAGCACGCAGGCGCAGGAACGATAGTGCCAATCACAGGCTTTGCAAATGCGGTAGTATCACCGGCGCTTGAATTTAAGCACGAGGGATTAATACTCGGCACTGCTGCCCAAATGTTTTCGATAGCCGGTCCCGTAATCGTTTACGGCACGGCAAGCTCTTTCATTTACGGATTGATAATCTATATATTCAAACTGTATTAAATACGGTCTTTATATCGTTCGGCGGTAATTATTCCGTCGTTTACATTAAGCTTGCAAATACGGGCATTTCTTGCATCAAAAGCGGAAGCACCCAGCCCGTCCTCATAATCACGGGCATGATACACGGCGTACCATTGTCCGTTTTCCTTTATCATGGAGTGATGTCCTGTTCCCTCCTCAAAATCATTAGCGCAAATCACAGGATGATATGTTTTATCGTCGGGATATTTTTCAAACTTGATTTTTCTTAAATCGGTTTCATTCGTCTTTGCTCTTGCATAACCGATATAATATGTCGGCTGTTCAAAGCAGTTGCCGGAATACATAACATACTGCCAATCGCCTTCTTTGAAATAGAACGCACCCTCAATAGTATGCCAATGCTGACCTTTTTTATATCTGTCACGGCAATAAATATCCTCGTCAAGAGTAGGCACAACAACAGGCACAGGCTTGCCCTCAACGGTGAACGGGTCAAGTAACTTATCAACGACAATATATGTGCCTATTCTCTCGCCCTCAAATCGGTTCGTTGAATAAAAAATCCAAAGTCCCTCCTCGTTTTGCACAACATGCGAGTCAATGGAAAACGGCTGCAAAAGTTGCCTTACCACCTTAAAGGGACCCAGCGGATTATCAGCAACGCTGACATGCATTGCACCTCTGTGTCCGCCCTTATCGGGAGTATATCCCTCTATCTCGAAGGAATTATACATATAATACTTTCCGTCAAGTTCAATAACGCTCGGCGCCCACCACGAATCATGTCTTCCGTCGGTAAGCACCATACCCTCAAAATTCCATCCGTCGAAAAGGCTGTCGGAGGAATAAGCGTAAATTCCGTCGTGACCCGTGGTGTAGATGTAATATCTGCCCTTAGTCTTAAAAATAAACGGGTCCGCCTGTCCGATATAATTTTCTTTATCTATCTGAAGTAAATGCATAAAATGCTCCGTCAGTTATTTTTATTTTTCTCAGCCTCAAGCTCGGCTTTTTCCTTATAGAACATATTGGCTTTAAGATAAATTTCGATAAGACCTCTGATAGCCTCAGCCATTTCGCCCTCACGATAATTAAGCAAAAGAATACGCTCGTCATCATCAATGGCAAGAGGTCCTTTTTCAAAATCATTAAATGTCGGCATAAGGGAATAATTTGTTTTTGTCTTAACGACGGAAATCATAGTGAAATCCGATGTTGCATTGGCAAATCCCTTTTTCTTTGTATATCTCTCGATAGTTGAAGTTTCTACATTATCATTATGCTTTTTTGTATAGCAGGCGTCAAAAACCTTATCTACATATTTTTCAAGAGCGCTGTCGGTGTACGGTGCTTTCAACAGCAAAACCGTATCAATATCGGCAATACCGTATTTATCGCTGTCACCGCAAGGAATACCGATTAAATTTTCGTCCTTATCAACATAAATGGAGGCGGTATAAAATTCTCTTTCCATAGTAAGCTTAACTCCGTTTCATATTTAGTATGTCCGCTATGCAACTGCGACAGACAAAGTTTAGCGCAAACGCCTAAATAAAATTATATAATAAGGAATTGAAAAATTCAACAATAAATGATATATTATTTTTGAAAGAACGGTGAAGCTATGAAAAAGGTACTCATTACAGGCGGTGCAACAGGAATAGGCAAGGCGTGCGCACAGCTTTTTATGCAAAGCGGATACGATGTTTACATAACCTATAACAAAACAGAGCCTGATTACAATGTAAAAAAAATCAAATGCGATTTAAGAAATCTCGATGAAATCGAAGCCTTATTCGATGAAACGGGAAAAATAGATGTACTCGTAAACAATGCAGGCGTTTCGCTTATAAAGATGATAAATGATGTAACTCAGCAGGATTACTACGAAATCACTCAGGTGAACGAACGGGCAGTATACTTTATGTGCAAGCACGCATTAAAAAATATGATAGCCCAAAAAAGCGGTGCAATAATTAACATATCATCTATGTGGGGTCAATGCGGTGCGTCCTGTGAAACGCTATACAGTATGAGCAAGGCGGGAGTAATCGGACTGACAAAAGCTCTCTCGCAAGAGGTTGCACCAAGCGGAATATCGGTAAACTGTGTAGCTCCCGGAATAATCGACACCCGAATGAACAGTCAATTTGACAGCAAAGAGCTTGCAGACGAAGTGCCTATGGGCAGACTCGGCACACCCGAGGAGACTGCAAGAGCAGTTTTGTTTTTTGCAGAAAATCCATACATCACGGGGCAAGTTCTCGGAGTAAACGGCGGAATAATCTAATCGCATAAAAAACGCAAAGTTTTGGCAACAAGGCTTACACCTAAAAAATATAATCATACAAAAAAGCTATGTAGCCGAATAAGCCACATAGCTTTTATACTTTTGATATTATACTGCCTGATTAACTTCTTCGGGACGCTTAAAGGTAGGGACTGCCTTTCTGAGTGCCTCCCTGACGGTATCGTCACTGCCGGTTTTACAAGCTTCTCTCAATATGTCGAGTTTTGCATTAACCTCATCAAGCGACAGAGGCTCGTCCTTTTCCACAAAAATCAATTCATTTTCGGTTTTTGTAAGAGTCTCGCTCTTTATGAGAAGTTCCTCATAAAGTTTTTCGCCCGGGCGTAAACCTGTTTCGACGATTTCGATATTCTTCGCTCCCGAAAGTTCAATCATATTTTCCGCAAGTTCAAGAATTTTCACCTGCTGTCCCATATCAAGAACAAACAACTCGCCGTCATCCGCAAGCGCTCCACTCTGCAAAACGAGTTGCGACGCCTCGGGTATTGTCATAAAGTAGCGAATAATACGCTTATCCGTAATTGTAATCGGACCGCCTGCCTCTATTTGCTTTTTGAACAGCGGAATTACAGAACCTGCGCTTCCCAAAACATTTCCAAAGCGTGTGCAGCTGCACTTAACGCTTGTATTAGCGGCATAGCTGAGTGCTATCATTTCACACATTCTTTTTGTTGCACCCATTACATTTGTAGGATTAACCGCCTTGTCGGTGGAGACCATCATAAATCTGTGAGTGCCGTATTCTTCGCAAAGTTCCAAAACGACCTTAGTTCCGAACACATTATTTTCGACCGCTTCAACGCAGTTATGCTCCATAAGCGGAACATGCTTATGTGCGGCAGCATTAATTACAATATCGGGACGGTATTCTTCAAACACCATCGCCATAGCCTTTTTATTAGTAATAGAAGCAATTTCTACTCTAATATCGAAGTCCTTACCATAACGGAATTTAAGCTCCTGCTGAACATCATAAGCACCGTTTTCATAAATATCAAGCACAATAATCTGCTTTGGACTCATTTTTGCAAGCTGACGGCAAAGCTCACTTCCTATTGAGCCTCCTCCGCCTGTAATAAGAACAACCTTATCCCTATAATAATCCTTTGTCTTTTTATCGGAAATGTCAATCGGTTCTCTGAAAAGCAAGTCTTCAATATTAAATTCACGAAGTTTTCTTTTTCCGCCCATGCTCTGCATAGTGGGATAATCATAGATTTTAACTTTACAGCCCATCGCACGATAGCGATTATAAAGCCGCTTTTTATTATCGGGGCCTGTATTGGGCAGTGCTATGATAACCTCTTGAATTTCATATTTCTTAAAGAGTTCGACACTTGCCTGTTCAGCGGAATAAACGGGAATACCGTAAATATCTCTGCCGAATTTAACATCACTTTGGTCTATAAAAAATTTCGGAACATAGGAGGTGTTGTTGTTATTCAAAAGCTCCTCGGCAAGACTTACGCCCGAGCTGCCTGCGCCAATAATGGCAACCTTAATTTTATTGGTTTCGTCAAGGCAATTAACCTCAACATCAGGAGCAAATACACACAAAAGAGCATACAAAATCTTGCCCTTGGATGAATACGAATTTGCACACTTATAGCAATAGCGGTACATAAGGCGAATGCCAACAGCCATTACCGTATTGAGCAAAACAAGAGCGACCGAGCGTGCAAGCGTCAACCTTGTAAACTCAACGACAAACTGAAGAATGCGTGACATACACAGGAAAAAAATACCGCCAAACGCATCGGCAACCAAAAGCTTAATATAACATTCAACGCCGCCGTAACGCCAAACCTGGCGATATATGTTACCCATGAACCTACTGAATATAATACAAACGCAGGCAAGGGAGGAATTAATCAAAATATCTTTCCAACTGAGCGCCTGATACGCTCTATACATAACGATAAGCACAAGAGCAGAAAAAACATAAAGCAAAATGTCATATATAACAAGTTTCCATCTAACGGTAAAAAATCGCTTTAACGCAAGCTTTTTGTCAGCCATATGAGTCTCCACCTCTCTCCAACTTTTCCATTATGTTAATATGATATTAAATTTTGTCATTTTCGTCAAGAGTATTATTATTTTTTGTTAATATTGCATAAAATAAGATATATCTATTATATAAGGAGGGCGGTACAATTAATGAGCAAAAAAGAAGACAAATCACACAAATACGAGCAATGCGTTCTCTGCCATCAACGCACAAGCGTAAAGCAATGCACCGACATCACATACAGAGAACATTATGTTTACGGTTGCGGTCAACTTTGCCCCGAATGCTATAACAAAACATATGACAAAAGCGAATACTGACGCCGTTTAATATTCACTGTAATCAATTCCCAACACTGAGAACACACTTTTAAGCTCCTCTATCTCGTCAAGGGAAATATTATTGGTGTCGTTAATTTCATTTTTGATATTTTTCAACTTTTTCTTTGAGGAAAAAGGCAAAAGAATAATTCTCAAAAGCCACAAAAACGGCAAAAGTATAACACACCTGTGTTCAACGGAAAATCTACCGTAAAGCTCGTCTGCCGTAGGGAAAATTCTTCTCATATATTTACGAAAAAGCGAATACTCTCCGTTTTCGTCTGCCGTTTTCAAAAGGTTCAGCACCGCACAGTTTCTCATACTGCCGTAAGCCGAGTTGTTCAAAAGATAGCGTTCGAGCAATCTACACTCCTCGTCATACTCTGCGCCGTCAAACCAAATCTGCGACAATCGCACAAGCCTGTCATTAAGGGTTTTAAGTCCAATACGCTCAAGTCTTTCGTCAACAGAGCGTTTTTCCCTGTCGCTCATTTTGCTCCACATAACATAGGTGTCCAAAACGGAACGAACGGCGTTGCCCTTAGACGACATATTTTTTGCAAAATGACCGATGTTATAGTAATACAAATCCTCCAACGACATAGCATAAACATTAGCACGGTCGGTGGATATAAGACTGTTCCAATCAATCTTAAAGCTGTCGTAATTAACATGATTTTTTGCCATAAATTCATAATGAATTTCGACATAAATATCACCGCTTTTTCTAAAGCCGTCAACCTGTCCGTCGTCAAGAATATCTGCTTCAAAATCGCAGGAATACATAATTTTTCTTACCTGCTCCCTGCCCTGTTTGGTGTCTTCGACCTTAACAAGGAGGTCTATATCTCCCATTGTACGCATATCCGGCTGAGGATAATACCTACGAATTTGAGAACCTTTGAGAGGCATAACATCAATGTTTTCTTTTTCAAAGGCACAGTACAGACATTCAAGTTCAAAATCCTGTCTCGCTGTCTGATTAACAAACATTCCGTATGAGGTTTGCCACTTCATAAACAGCTCGTCGCTCGGCATTTCATTCAACCTTGTAACACAATACCACAAAATATTTGAAACCTTTTGCGCAACGGCAAGACGATATATGTTATCCAAGCTTACTCCGTCAGGTTTTTCCTGCGGTTTTTCATCCTTAACGGCACAACGAAGCAAATGTAGAAAATATCCGCCGTCGGTATTAATATCAAGCACAATCCTCACCTCCCAAATTTACACTAATTATATCATTACAACAAACTAAATTCAACAAGAAAAAGTACCGTAGCCGATGCACTCGACTGCGGTACCGATTTTAATATTACATTACAGTTCCTTATACAACACCTGAAGCTTTTTACGGTCGAGTTTACCGTTGGCGTTCTTAGGCATTTCCTTAATACGAAGCACCTTATCCGGATACATATAAGGCGGAACCTTTGCCTTAACTCCTGCAAGAACAACATTCGGGTCCTTTACTCTGCCCTCATAAACGAGTGCAAGGCAGTCTGCATCCTTATCATAAATGCAAGCACAAGCCTTTACATTTTCTACGCTGTTTGCGCCCGCTTCAATTTCTCCGAGTTCGATTCTGTATCCCTGACGCTTAATTTGGAAATCCTTGCGGGTGATATAAATGATTTCACCCTTTTCGTTATACTTAACTATATCGCCGGTCTTATAAACTTTTTCGGGATAAAATGAATTAAGCGGATTTTGAACAAAAGCCTCTGCCGTTTTTTCCGGATTTTTATAATATCCGTCTGCCATAAAGGTGGTACGAGCATAAAGCTCGCCCTCTTCGCCCTCGCCTGCAAGCTTGCCGTCATTATTGACGATAAACACATCGCAGTTATCGCAATGCTTGCCAATCGGCAGGCTGGCATCGTCAGCAAACTCTCTGTCCACAACATAGAAGGTGCAAATATCGGTAGTTTCGGTAGGGCCAAACAAATTTGCATAAGTAATATCGGAATCCAAATTCTTAATCCAATAATTAAGCTGCTTTGTCGGCATAACCTCACCGGCAAAAAGCACGGTTTTAAGATACTCCGGCTTAACCGCATCAAACACCTTAAAGTTAGGCATAAGCGAAATAGCGGTCGGCACCCAATAGATAGTATTAATCTTGTTATCATTAAGGAAGTTTACAAGATTTACCGGGAAGGTGAAATTAATCTTAGGTATAATATGATAAGTGCAACCGCATTTTACGGTTGAATAAAAATCGGTAACAGACATACTGAAATAAAGCGGTGTCTGTGAGCCGAATGAGGTTTCCTCATTAAAGCCGAATTCTTCGCTCACCCAATTAACATAGCTGATAAGCGCTCTGTGGCTGATTACAGTACCCTTCGGCATACCTGTTGAGCCTGAAGTAAACAAGATATATGCTGTGTCCATATCGCACATTGCAGAAAGAACATCGGCAAGCTTTGCGTCATCTGTCTCTGCTTTAATCATATCCTCGTAAAGAAAATACTCATATCCAAGCTCCTTTGCAAGCTCCTCACTCTCACAATCCGTGATAACAAGCGGTTGCTCAAGAGTATTAAGAATATTTGTAATTCTGTCCTGAGGCGAATGAACATCGACAACAACATAAAAATCATTTGCGTAAAGTGTACCGAGCATAGCGTCAATACAATTAACGGTCTTATCAATCAAAACGGCAACAGGACGACGGGTGCCGTATTCGCACAAAAACGAGCCGATAGCTCTTGCGTTATCTCTTACCTCTGAAAAAGAGGCTTTTCTTTTTTCATCGGTAAAACCGATTTTATCGGGAAGACGGGCTGCGGTAGCCTCAAAAAATTCTAAAACATTCTTCATATCAATTCTCCGTTTGGCTCAATGCCATAAATTTACCTATAAATTATATCACAATTCCTCGTCTTTGTAAATAAAACAATCACAATATAAGTATTACAATATCGTAAGAAAATGATACACAGTCAAATCATAGTGGAAAAGGACGCACAACATAAGGCATAATTACTTAAAAACAATTCCCTATGCAATGCGTCTCAAGGCTGCAATGCGTATTTCCCGATTATCAGTCCTCGTCCTCATCATCAAGAAGAGCCGAAAGAAGTTCGATACATTTTTTAATCTTATCATCGTCCGTCTGCAAGCCGTCATTAAGAACATTAAGTCCTATCATATCGTCAACCATATCCTCTACTCTCGAAAGAGTTGCTATATACTCCGTCTTATCATGACTTCTGTTCTTTTTACTTTCTACGCTGTTCAAGTCCTTTTTGCCTATGGACTTTTGAAAATCAAGCCTGTCATTTTTATACGAACGAACAACCTTAGCGTCTCTTTCAATAACTATCGACACTATGCCCTCGCTCTCACGATTTGCAAGCCTGACAAGCTTTCTGAAAATATATGTAGCATCAAAAAGGCTGGTAAATGTAAGACTTTCCACACCGCTGAGCCTGTTAATATAAAGGTAAACCCGTTTATTTGAATTTTCATTTACAACTCGATTGACTTCTTTCATAAAATCATTATTAGTAAATGCAAGTTCATTAAAATCGACGGTATAAATAAGAGTCTTTGTCGAGTCAAAAACCATAACGTTACTTCTTATTACCACATAAAAATCATCGCCGTCGAATATAAACGGAATATAATTCGAATTATCAACAGCCATATCGCTGTCCGGCAACGAATTATCGTTTCTGCTCATATGAAGCAGTTTTTCCAACCTTGATGTCATATAAATTCCCCCTTTACAACATCTAATTGGATTTTAACACAGCAAGTGATTTTTCGCAATCCTTTATTTATCGGACAAGGAATTATACATAAAATTCTGCTTACAATAAATAAAAAAAGAAAGGATATTTGATATGACGGAAATAAATTCAAGAAAAATCGCAATTATCGGCTGTGGATTTGTAGGCTCTGCATGTGCATTTTCTCTTATGCAAAGCGGATCGTTCAGCGAAATAGTTTTAATAGATTCATCTATTGAAAAGGCCGAGGGAGAAGCACTTGATATCAGTCACGGTCTGCCTTTTTCTAAGCCGATGCAAATTTATTCGGGAAGTTATGACGACATTACAGACGCAGGAATTATAGTAATCACGGCAGGTGCGGGACAAAAGCCGGGAGAAAGCAGACTTGAACTCGTGCAGAAAAATGTTCGGATTTTCAAGTCTATTATTCCCGAAATCGCAAAGCGTGACTACAAAGGAATTTTGCTGATTGTGTCAAACCCCGTGGATATATTGACCTATACGGCGCTAAAGCTCAGCGGTTTGCCGTCAAATCAGGTTTTCGGATCGGGAACGGTGCTTGACACCGCAAGGCTGAAATATCTGCTTGGAGAGCATTTGGAGGTTGACGCAAGAAGCATTCACGCATTTATTTTAGGCGAACACGGCGACAGCGAAATAGCGGCATTCAGCAGCGCAAATGTTTCGGGAATAAAGCTGTGCGAGTTTTGTGCATCAAATTGCAGCACCGAGCATCACGATGAAAGTATGAAAAAAATTGCAGACGAGGTAAAACAGAGTGCATACGAAATAATAGAGAAAAAAGGTGCAACCTACTACGGAATCGCAATGTCGGTAAGGCGAATATGCGAGGCGATAATTTTTGACCAAAAAAGCATTCTCCCAATTTCCTGCCTGCAAAGCGGACGATACGGAATTGACGAGGTTGCGCTGAGTATGCCGACGATAGTGGGAAAGCACGGAGCAGAAAGAGCTGTTGAAATCGAGCTGAGCGACGAGGAAAAAAGTGCATTAACCGCCTCTGCCGAAATCCTAAAAGGGATAATAAAAACGCTTGATTTAGACTGAAACGGTGGTATAATATTTAAAAGCGAAAAAAATTTGAAAGGAAAAATATGTATAAAGACAGATTTTCAAACAATATAGGCGAAGTCGATGAGGCTGTAAAAAAGCACTCCGAGATGATAAAAGCAGATTATTCCGACAAAAATATGCTGACTCAAAAAATGATGCAAACAAAGGGTCACCCACTCCAAACCTACAAAAGAGAAAACGACAAGATATTACAGTTGACAGCTGAGATAAGAGACCTTATTTCAAGCGGCGGCGACTGCGGCAACAAGCTCAAAGCACTCGGCGACATTTCAATTCACTATGCAGAAAAAGGCGACATAATCTATCCCCTGCTCAAAAGTAAATATGAAATTGAGGGTCCGAACTCTGTTATGTGGACAGAGGACGATGTAATCAGAGCCGAGATTAAAAAAGCCGATACCGATGAAAAACTTCTTGCCGTGCTTACTAAAATAGAAAATATGGCAAACAAGGAGAACAACATCCTCTTCCCCATCTGTGCCGTTAATTTCAGCGATGATGATTGGTATGCCGTTTACAGAGACGAAAAATGCTATGATGACGCATTTGGCATAAAAAGCGAAATTTGGGACGAAGCACCAAGCGAAGAGCAGACCGAAATAACATATGATGAAAAAATAATTCTGCCTACGGGCGAATTGTCGCTCGATGAATTAAGGTGGCTTTTGAACACCTTGCCAATGGAGATCACCTTTGTTGACATTAATGACAAAAACAAGTATTTTAACGAGGGCAAAAAACTCTTTAAGCGACCGATGATGTCGCTCGGCAGAAGCGTTTATTCCTGCCATCCGCCGAAAATAGAAGCAATGGTTAAAGCGATAATCGGAGAATTCAAATCGGGCAAAAGAGACAAAGTACAGGTTTACAGCGACAAAAACGGAACCAAGATGTGCGTCACTTATCTGCCGGTGAGAGACGGAAAAGGCGAATATTTGGGAACGGTTGAACTGTGCCAAGATATGGCATTCTTTGAGGAGAATAAAAGATGAGCTTGTTTTTAGGACCGATTCATTTTTGGCTGTATGAAAAAATAAAGCGGCAAGAGGAGTTGACCTCTGCCGTGAGCGAATATATAGGCACGGGGCAAGACCTTGCAAAAAAATGTCCGCCACTCGAAGAAGTCATTGACGAGGACAATATTCATGCGTCCCTGCAAAATATGATTAACGATTCCGAGGAGAGATTCGCACGGCTCATAATCATAAACGGAAAAGGCAAAGAAAAGGAAATTTTAAGTTGTGCCGATAAGTTCGGCAAAGAAAACAAAATCAACCCCAATGCAACGCCCGAGAGCGCATATAAAGCATTTGAAGATTTCTTTATAAATTGTATGCCATGCGACAGAATAAACGCCGTTGTCCGCAGCGATGTGAATTCAATCACATGGAAACAGACTGCCGATATACACGAAAAATATTACTCCTCGCTCGGTGCAGACGACGCTCTTTACTATAAAATCAGGCATGAAATTATGCACGCCATGCTCGAAGAAACAAAGCTCACCCTCACCGTTGACGGCGACACCTACACGCTAAGCTGTTAAGCAAAACAATCTGACAGAAATCAATAAAAACCACCCGCATATCGGGTGGTTTTGTTTATACAAGAACCGTATTTGATATTTTATCAAATGCGGTTCTTATATGCAAATTTGCTTTTAATGTCCGAAAAATTGTACTCACCATTAACACATCAAACGAGGTTTATTTTTCAGAACAACACATTCAAATATTTAAGTGTGCCGACAACCTTTTCATATGCCTTTTCCGTGCGTTCTTTTCTTACTTTTGCGCTGTTCTTAAAGAGTATTTCGGGAGCGTCGGAAAAGATTTTAAGAAACTTCTTCTGCGTGTTCTTATCAAGAGAACGCCAAGCTTCCACTCCGCCCTTGAGTGCCGGCCCGAGATTGCTCTTTACATCAAGCAATCCGTGTTGGTTAATGCCTGTCAGCACATTATCCAAAACAGTATCAAGCACCTGCTCGCTTTCATCATCAAGTCCGCCGACAATGTCGTGAAGTATGCCGTCATTAAGCTTTCCCATATCTGTAAGTTCTTCGGCACGAGCCAATTTTCTGCCGTTGAACATCCACGAATTAAGGTCGTGCTGCAAAGGGCCTAAAATCTGATTGCTCTTAACAATTTCGTAATCCTCATCGTGTGCAAGCATCATTCCGATAAACGATGACTGAGGCACAAAGTGGCGATATTTAGGAAGCATCTCCTTATAGACATCACTTTCAAGATAAGAATAATCCCAAAAGCCCGGACCGTCATTATTATAAACAACCTCTATTCTGTCACGAACCCTTTGGCTTGAATAAAGTGCGGCATACTGAGCAATAAATCCGCCCTTAGAGTGACCGCAAATAATAATGTCACCGTCAAATTTATCAGCAACCCTTTCAAGATAATCAATAGAAAGCTGATTAGACGGAATACCTTTTTTTGTGAGAATATCAAAATCCTCTTTCCAGCCTGTGAGGGTATCGTCTGTTCCCTTAAACAAAACAACGATTTTTCCGTTAGGCAAAAGGAAGGTTGCAGCCTCAAACTGAACGGCAGGGGCTTTTTCATACACTCTGACGGCAGCCACCACCTTCATTTCCTGAAAGCGTCTGTATTTAGACATTTCGACCATCTGCTCGCTTATGTTTTTAAGCAATACCAGTCCGACCGGCTCATGTTTTCTGCCTCTAAGCTCGAATATTTCATCGCTTGCAGTTTTGAAATCGACAGGTTCATCATCAAAGCTGTCGCTTACAACCTTATCAAATGGCATATAAAACATTCCGCACAAAGCGACATTATCTGCCTCACCAAACGGCACATCACAAAACGAATCGTTACCGTAAGTTCTGATATAATCCATTACATTAGCCATAAAATTACCCCTTTTAATCTGACAATAGGTGGATTAGAGAGTTTTTTTCGACTTGCGGCACAAACATTTAGCAAGCTGTGCCACAATAGTTTGAAATCTCCCATATTTTGACAATTTCATTATATCAAATCATTTTATGCAATTCAACTTTATTTTTGTTGAAAAGTCTGTACCAATCTAATATAATTATATTAGCGTACAAACAGAGTATAACGCACAGAGGTAAATGATATGAACGAAATTAAATGTCCAAAATGCGGAGAAGTTTTCAAAATAGACGAAAACGCCTACGCCGATATTGTAAAACAAATACGAGACAGCGAATTTTTATCCGAGCTGAGCGAAAGAGAGCGTCGAATGAACAGTGAAAAGGAATCGGCACTTTCTGTTGTGAGAGCAGAGCTGAGCAAGGAAAAGGAAAGAAGCGTATTTGAGTTAAAGCAGGAGATACTGCGACTTCAGGCAAAAATTGATGCGTCCGAAAAGGACAAGCAGCTTGAAATCAGCAACGCAATTTCTCAAAAGGACAAGGAAATAGCAGAGCAAAAGGCAAAAATAATCGAGCTAAACGGCAATGTTGCAGCTGCGAAAAAGGATATTGAGCTTAAAGAAAGCTCGCTCAAAGCCGAATACAACGCAATGCTGAAAATGAAGGACGAAACCATCGAGTTTTACAAGGATTTGAAAACCCGTATGTCTACAAAAATGGTGGGCGAAACTCTTGAACAGCACTGCGAAATCGAGTTTAACCGTCTGCGTTCAACAGGCTTTCAAAACGCATATTTTGAAAAAGACAATGACGCACGCACAGGCTCAAAGGGCGACTATATTTTCCGTGACAAAACCGACGACGGGGTTGAGTTCATTTCAATTATGTTTGAAATGAAAAACGAAATGGACACCACCGCCACAAAGCACAAAAACGAGGACTTTTTCAAGGAGCTTGACAAGGACAGGCGTGAAAAGGAATGTGAATACGCCGTGCTTGTATCGCTGCTTGAGAGCGACAGCGAGCTTTACAACAGCGGAATCGTGGATGTTTCGCACAAATACAAAAAAATGTATGTAATTCGTCCGCAATTTTTTATTCCGATTATAACTCTGCTAAGAAACGCCGCCCTAAACTCTATTGAGTACAAAAGACAGCTGATGGATATTCGTGAGCAGAACATCGACATTTCTCATTTTGAGGACGATATGAACGACTTTAAGGAAAAGTTTGCAAGAAATTACGATATAGCAAGCAGGAAATTCAAAACTGCAATCGACGAAATTGATAAAACAATTCAGCACCTGCAAAAGACAAAGGAAAATCTGCTTTCGAGCGAAAACAATCTCCGTCTTGCAAACAACAAGGCAGAGGAGCTAAGCATAAAAAAGCTGACGAGAAACAATCCGACAATGGCTCAAAAATTTGCCGAGCTAAATGAAAAAAACTGAGTTATATATTATATACATTATATTATACAATTTGGGCAAACTATACGGCAAAGCCTCAACCTCAGAGGCTGACGGGCATTTGTGGCGACGAAAAGCATAAAAGCCTTGAAATCGGGCAAGCCCTTTGATATAATATAAAAATAAAAATATATAAACACAAGCTTTAGGGTTGTCATAATTGACAGCCCATTATTAAAATGGTGATAATATGTTTGTAGATATTGCAAAAGTAAAAATAAAAGGCGGTGACGGAGGCGCAGGAGCTGTCGCTTTTCACCGTGAAAAATATGTTGCCGCAGGCGGACCTGACGGCGGTGACGGAGGAAAAGGCGGAGATGTCGTTTTTGTTGTTGACGACAATTTAGCCACTCTTGCCGATTTCAGATACAAACGCAAGTATTCCGCACCGAACGGTGAGGGCGGTAAAGGCGGACGCTGTAACGGAAAAAAAGGCAAGGATTTGGAAATCAAGGTGCCAAGAGGAACGGTAATCCGTGAGGCAAATTCGAGAGCCGTTATGGCTGATATGAGCAAAACAGAGCGTTTTGTTGCCGCAAAGGGCGGTAAAGGCGGTTGGGGCAATATGCACTTTGCCACCTCGACCCGTCAAGTGCCGAGATTTGCAAAGCCGGGTACACCCGGAGAAGAATGGGAGGTCAGCCTTGAGTTGAAGCTTCTTGCGGATGTTGGTCTTGTGGGCTATCCGTCAGTCGGAAAGAGCAGTCTTATTTCTGTCGTTTCTCAGGCAAAGCCGAAAATCGGCGACTACCACTTCACCACCATTGTGCCGAACTTGGGTGTGGTAAGTATGGGTGAGGGCAACAGCTTTGTCATTGCAGACATTCCCGGTCTTATCGAGGGTGCAAGCGAGGGCGTAGGCCTCGGTCACCAATTTTTGCGTCACATTGAACGATGCAGAATGCTTATTCACATAGTTGATGTAAGTGGCAGCGAGGGCAGAAATCCGATAGAGGACTTTGAAAGAATCAACGAGGAGCTTGTTAAGTTCAATCCGGAGCTTGCACAGCGACCGATGATAGTTGCGGGAAATAAAATTGATATGGCTGAGCCTGAGCAAATTGAGGAATTTAAGGCTTATGTAAATTCTAAGGAATATGACTACTACTCTATTTGCGCTCCGATTTATGAGGGTACAAAGGAGCTTATGAATGTCACTTGGAATATGCTCAAGGAGCTTCCTCCGATTAAGGAATACGAGACGGAGGAAATTCCGTTTGAGGCATTAATCGAGGACAACAATTCATTCAAAATCACACAGGTTGACGACGGATACTTTCTTGTTGAGGCTAAGTGGTTTCCTAAGGTGCTCAAGGGAATTGACATTACGGACTATGAGGCTCTGCAATATATGCAAAGGGTGCTTGAAAAAAGCGGAATTTTCGACGCACTCAGAGAAAAAGGCATTCAAGAGGGCGATATTGTAAGTCTTTACGATATTGAATTTGAGTACATTCCATAATGAGATTTACAAATATGCAGGCGCATCCGAATGAGCTGAGTCCGCTTAATTTAGCTTTTATCGGGGATTGCGTTTATGAAATGTTGGTAAGAGAAAGTCTTGTTTTGCAGGCAAATCGTCCCGTAAATGATTTGCACCGTGAAAGTGTGAAATATGTTTCTGCAAAGGCGCAGACCGTAGCCTATGATAAAATCAAAGATATTTTGACCGAACAGGAAACGGCAGTATATAAGCGAGGCAGAAATGCAAAAGTCGGACATAATCCGAAATCCGCAAGTCAGGGCGAATATCACATTGCAACGGGTATTGAGGCGCTGTTCGGCTACCTTTATCTTTCGGAGCAAACGGAAAGAATAAAGGAACTGTTTTCCGTAATAACGCAAAAAGATGATTAATTTTTTTCATTTTTACAAAATTAAATATTGACAAATCGAATTTCTATGTTATAATAGTATTCGCTTGGGAGCATAGCTCAGCTGGGAGAGCATCTGCCTTACAAGCAGAGGGTCACAGGTTCGAGCCCTGTTGTTCCCACCAAGTAAAAGCAATCGTCAAATGACGGTTGCTTTTTTGTTTTATAAAATAAATCAACGGTTGTTATATCACCGCTGATTAATCAAAAAAGCAAAGCAACAGATATTCTGTCGCTTTGCTTTTTATTATTCTTTACTTTCTATAAGCTTGCAATCAACCTCAAAGGTTTTAATGCTGTTGTTTTCTATTCTGGCAATAGTAAGTTTTACGGTATCACCGGGTGACGATTTGCTGAGTACCGAGGTCATAATATCGGTAGAAGTAAGCACATCACCGTTTACGGCAACAATTACATCGTACTTTTTAACATCCTTGTTTGCCAAATCGGAATCGGAGCTGATTTCGTTTATAACCATTGCGCCCTCTGCGCCCTTATAGCCTTTTTCTGCAAGAGCCGAAATTACAGACTGTGCATTAGTAACCTTTGAAATAGGTACATATGTCAAGCCGAGCTTTGCTCTGCCTGCAACATAGCCGTTTTTGATAAGGCTGTTTGCCGTATTAACCGCCGTATTACTCGGAATAGCAAAGCCCATACCCTCATACTCGGTAGAAGCAATCTTTGAGGAGTTAATGCCGATTACCTGACCCTGCATATTAAACAATGCACCGCCCGAGTTGCCCGGATTAATAGCAGTATCAGTTTGGATACACTCGTTATTATATCCGATTGATGACGATACAGGACGGTCAAGAGCAGAAACAATACCTGTTGCAACGCTGTTCATAAACTTACTTCCGCCCGGACATCCGATAGCCACGCATTGCTCGCCAACCGAGATTTTTTCGCTGTTTGCAAATTTTGCAACCTTTAATCCCGTTGCCTTAATTTTAAGCACGCCTATATCGGTTTGGCTGTCAACGCCAACCATAGTAGCCTCATATTCCTTATCATCATTGGTTGTTACCTTAAATGTTGAGCCGCCCGAAATAACATGGGCGCAAGTCATAATATAGGTATAGCCGTCCGATTCGCTCATAATGACGCCTGAGCCTTCGCCCGAAAGGGTCGGGTCAGAGGATGAGGAGTTGTTACCGTGGCCGTAAAAATAGTTATATGCACTCTGTTCGGTATAAACCGAAACAAGCACGCAAGAATCCATATTTTCACTCGCAACACCCGCAACGGTAAGATTACCGTTTTTGTCCTTCATATCAGTCTCTGAGCTGTCACTTATACTTGCAGAAGCGTCACCCTGAGATGATGTTATATCGTTACTTTCCGACTCGTGATTTGTAATCACTCCCGCCGCCGAAAGGATAATCGTGCCGATTGCAAAAACCGCGCAGATTGCAACAATCGCAATGATAATCTTAACAGAAGTTTTCATCGGCTTCTTCTGCTTAACAGGCTTACCGTTTACATAATTTACGCCTGCTCCCTGATTAGGAACATAATACTGATGAGACTGTCTTGCATAATCGGTCGACTGATTTGCAGATTGGTTTACCTTGTTTTGATATTCTGATGCGCCTGTCGGTCTGTAATAATAATTCTGAGCCGGAGGAGTCTGCTGTTCGGCAGGCTTTTTCGGAGGGACATAGCGATATTCTCCCGATTGATTGAATGTCGCTCCCTGCTGCTCGGAATTATTACCGTCAGGAGTTGAGTTTTGCTTGTTATAATCGTCCATTACAATTATCTCCTTTTTTGAGGCTGAGCCTCATTACTTTTGTTTAGGCAGCGTAAACACAAACTCCGCCTCGGTCTTGCTGTCGGAGCGGGCAAAAATTCTTCCGCTGTGCATTTCTACCATAGTTTTAACTATATAGAGTCCCAAGCCAGCACCCTTTGCGTCCAACGAGCGAGACTTATCAACTTTATAAAATCTTTCAAAAATTCTGGACAGCTCTGTGGAGTCGATTCCCTCGCCGCTGTTCTTTATAGAGCATTGAATGCTGTCGCCGATGTCGGATATGCTAATATCAATATATCCGTTATCATTAGTAAACTTAACCGCATTGTCAAATAAATTATATACAACCTGATAAATCATATCCGGGTCGGCAAAAACATAATGCGGCTGAACATTATCAAGGCCTCTGATTTCGATATTTTTCTTATCAATCTTTTGCTCAAAGGTCAAGAGAATATGAATAATTTGGTCAGAAATATTATACGGCTTAGGCTTCATTTCAAAGTCACCCGATTCAATCTTGCTCATATTAAGCATAGCAACAACAAGTCGAGAAAGTCGTCGAACCTCGTCAGAAACGATTTTCAAATAATACGCTTCCTTTTCCTTACGAATCGTGCCGTCAAGTATTCCGTCGATAAAGCCGGCAATGGATGTCATCGGGGTTTTAAGCTCGTGCGAAACATTTGCGACAAAGCTTCTTCTTGAGCTTTCAAGCTTATCAAGTGCATCTGCCATTTCGTTAAACGCATAGCCCAAGTCCGCAAGCTCGTCATTAGTCTTAATATTAACCCTGTATGAGAAATCACCGACAGCGAATTTTTTAGCCGCAAGGCTCATTTGCTGAAGCGGTGTTACCATTCGCTTAGTGAGCTTCCAAATAAATATGCCCGAAATAACCAAGCATATAAATGTAATTATCAAAAACGCTCTGAAAATAAGTGTAACAACCTGTGTTGTACCCGCCGGTGTAATGGCAAAAACAGAGCCTATGATTTGCCCGTTATCCTGCAAATTTTTATTAGAATAACTTGAAACAATCGGAGAGCCTACGATATAATACTTTTCTCCGTTGATAACCGCCCTGCTTACCGACGCCGACGAACCCTCATAAACCCTTTGGATTTGCTTATCGCCAACCGAAAGAGCCTTGTGATTTTCACACACAAGAGAGCCGGAACGCATAGCACTAATACCTATTTGGTCCTTACACATTATCACCGTTCCGCCGGAATCGCATACAAAAATATCGGAATCAATACAATTAGATACCATATTAAGATTTTCGCAGATAGTTTCCTTATCGAATGAATACAAGCTGTTCATATCGTTGACTATCATATTTTGCGATATATAATCGGCAATGGATTCGGTGTTTTCCCTAAGCAATGCTGTCTTGTCCTTTAGGGAATAGCCGTTTACGATAGCAACCAATGCCGTTCCCAAAACCATAAAAGATATTAAATAGATAGTTATAAACAAGACAAAATACTTTGTAAAAATATTCTGCCTTTTTCCTCTTTTTACAGCACCTATCATAAATTAATCCTTCGTTTCAAACTTATAGCCTACACCCCAAACGGTTTTAAGGCACCATTTATCAGAAACGCCCTCAAGCTTTTCACGAAGTCTTTTAACATGAACGTCTACTGTTCTGCTGTCACCGTAATAATCAAAGCCCCAAACCTCATCAAGAAGCTGGTCACGGGTGTAAACCCTATTAGGATTAGAAGCAAAATGATAGATAAGTTCAAGTTCTTTAGGAGGAGTATCAACAGGAACACCCTTAACCTTCATCTCGTAATTTTGAATATTAATCTCAAGATTATCATAGATTACAGTCTTTTTCTTATCCTCTGCACCGTCAGTTTCTCCCTTTGTTCTGCGAAGCACAGCCTTAACCCTTGCCATAACCTCTTTTGTGTCAAACGGCTTTACAACATAGTCGTCTGCGCCAAGCTCAAGACCAAGCACCTTATCAAAAGTCTCGCCCTTAGCGGTAAGCATAATAATAGGCACGCTCGATGTCTTTCTGATTTCACGGCATACCTGCCAGCCGTCCATTTTAGGAAGCATAATGTCAAGAAGAACAAGGTCGGGTGTTTTATTCTTAAACACATCAACAGCTTGCTTTCCGTCATTGGCGGTATATACCACATAACCGTCGTTTTCAAGGTAAAGCTTCAAAAGCTCGCAAATGTTAAGGTCATCGTCTACAACAAGAATTTTGTTAGCCATAATTAAGTTTCCTTTCGTTTGTTTGTTTTTCCTATGCACCCATAATACAATCCTTTTTTGTTCACAATTTGTATTTTGAGTAAACAAAGAATTAATTTTTTGAACAATTAATTAATATAAATTAATCAAATTTTTACCATTTTATATTGCGTCGCTCACAACCCTCGACATAGTCTATAAACTGCTTTGCACATCGTGGAGAACGACCGCCTCGCCTGAGCGCCCAAGTATCGGCAGCGGCAAGAAGCTCTTGCATATCCGATTTAAGCTCTCTGTCCGTGGCAATTTTTTCTACAATATCGAAAAACTGCGCCTTATCCGGATTAATGAATGTAACCGATAAACCGAATCTGTCCGAAAGACTAAGTTCCTCCTGAAGCGTGTCGGAACGGTTTACATCATTTTCCCTGTCGGAGAAGTTTTCTTTAATCAAATGACGACGATTTGATGTTGCATAAATCAAGGTGTTGCTCTGCCTGCCCGAAAGTGAACCTTCCAAAGCAGCCTTCAGCTCGCCGAACGAATCATCGTGGCTGTCAAAGCTGAGGTCGTCAATGAAAATAATAAATTTCATAGGACTGTCCGCTATGCGTTCTCTAATCATAGTCAAATCATTAATATCGCCCTTTGATATTTCTATCATACGCAAGCCTTGCGACTTATACTCATTAAGTATAGCGTGAACGGTTGAGCTTTTTCCCGTTCCCCTGTCGCCGTACAGCAAAACATTGTTTGCAGGCAAACCGTTAATGAATGCCGTGGTATTATCAACCACCTTGTTTCGCTGAAGCTCGTAGTTTTTCAAATCACCCAGAGTAATCGGGTCAATCGCAGTGATGGGAACGAACTCCTCATTTCGCCATGTGAACGCAACAAATTTTGCAAATACACCGTAACCGTTACATTTATGAAATGCCATAAGCTCGTCAATCTGCTCTGCCCAATTTTCTTTTAGCGGAAGCATTGCCCTGCCGTCGCTGCACCAAGCGGGCATAGTGGAAAGCACCTGAGCAATATCCTCGTTCTGCTCAGCACGCACAATATCATCGGCACAAACCCCTGCGATAACCTCAAGTTTCATCAAGTCCGACTTAACTCCCTCGATTACAGAAGCGTCAAGCTCGTCACATTTACCTGCGGCGGCAGCCTTTGTAAACACATTATCATCAGTCAAAATCAATTTTGACACATAATGCCTAAACGAATGATGCTCCGATACAAGTTTGAAAAACTTACTCTGCTTCATCAACACAGCCTCGCTGTCAAGAGATGCAAGCAACTCATAAAGAGCATTGATTATCTCATCGTTCTTCAAATCATAAACGCAAAGAGATTCGATATAATATCTGATTTTTACCGCCTTATTCACAACAAATCACCTGTCTTATATATAGTTTGTCTAATAATTAATTACATAATATACTATTTGTTCACAATTTACAAGAGGAACGGCAAATGTTTTTTGAAAAAATATTTTGATGTATGATGTCTGACAACGCATTGACTTTTGGTCTGCTTTATGGTATTATCAACTAAGAAAGCGAGGGTAAAATATGAATAATGAAAAGTTATCCGATGTGACAGCGCAAAAAATACGAACTATGATAGAAGCGGAAAACCGTTTCAAGGTAGGCGACAAGCTCCCTAACGAAAACGATTTTGCAAACGAGCTGGGCATAAGCCGAAGCACGCTGAGAGAGGCTATTAAATCCCTGACCTCTTTGGGAATACTTGAAATCAAGCGAGGAAAAGGTACATTCGTCACCGACTCGACTATGATAGAAAGCGGCGATTTGGGCGAAATCAATTCAGGGCTTGACGACCTGTTTGAAATGCGACTTATGTTTGAGCCGGAATGCGCTTATTACGCTGCTTTAAGAGCCACAGATGAGGAAATAGCAATCATTTGCAAGTACGGCGAAGCAGTCGAGCAAAAGATAAAAAGTAAAGAGGACAGAACCTACGAGGAGCAGAAGTTCCACGAAAGCATTGCGAGTGCAACGCACAATGCATTTGTCGAGCAGTTTATGCCGATTATTTTCAACGCAATCAAAAAAGGCGTAATCGTTATGCAAAAAGATAAAATCGTAAGCAGCGACAACCTCAACGACGACCGCTTAATTATGGATTTTCTAAAGTCAAGAAACGCAGACGGTGCAAGAACGGCAATGCGTCTGCACATACTTCACGCTATGGAAGGATTAAAAAATCTAAAATAATTCTTGACATAAGACATCATACAATATATAATGTGATTAAAAGATAGAACAAATCAGTTATTTGACAACTTGTCTTACAACTGACGAAGCAGAATTAATTATTATTTTTAGGAGGAACTAAAAATGGCAGAAGCAAAAATCTTCTACGAATCAGATTGTAACCTCAGCTTTCTTGACGGTAAAACAGTTGCTATCATCGGCTTTGGTTCACAGGGACACGCACACGCACTTAATCTTCACGAAAGCGGTGTTAATGTAATTGTCGGTCTTTACAAAGGCTCAAAATCATGGGAGCATGTTGAAAGCCTTGGCTTAAAGGTTATGACAACTGCTGAGGCAGTTAAGGCAGCAGATGTAATTATGATACTTACTCCTGACGAGAAGCAGGCAGCTATCTATAAGAACGACATCGCTCCTTATCTTACAGAGGGCAAGGCACTTGCATTTGCACATGGCTTTAATATTCATTATAAGCAAATCGTACCTCCGTCAAATGTTGATGTATTTATGATTGCTCCTAAGGCTCCGGGTCACACAGTAAGATCCGAGTACAAGGAGGGCAAGGGTACACCTTGTCTCGTTGCAGTATATCAGGATGCAACAGGTCATTGTCTTGATACAGCACTCGCTTACGGTGCAGGTATCGGCGGCGCAAGAGCTGCAATTCTCGAAACCACCTTCAAATGCGAAACCGAGACTGACCTCTTTGGTGAGCAAGCTGTGCTTTGCGGCGGTGTAACAGCTCTTATGAAGGCTGGCTTCGAGACACTTGTAGAAGCAGGCTACGACCCAAGAAACGCTTACTTCGAGTGCATTCACGAAATGAAGCTCATCGTAGACCTTATCTACTCAGGCGGTTTCTCAAAGATGAGATACTCTATCTCAAATACTGCTGAGTACGGCGACTATGAGACAGGCAAGAGACTCATCACAGATGAGACAAAGAAGGAAATGAAGAAGGTTCTTGAGGAAATTCAGGACGGCACATTCGCTTCTAAGTTCATCACAGAGGCTAACAACGGCTGGGCTCACTTCAGAGCTAAGAGAGAGCTTGAGGCTTCACATCAGCTTGAAAATGTTGGCGAAGGCATCAGAGCTATGTATAGCTGGAACGGCGACGACAAGTACGCTGAGAAATAAACTCTATAACAAATTAACATATACGAAAAGGCCACTGAGGAGCAATCCCCAATGGCTTTTTCATTTTAATGTTTTGTTTGGACATAAATCCTTGATAATACTTAACTATTATGGTAAAATAAATTTACCACACGAACTGAATATTACAGATATGCGAGTACCATTCTATTTTTAGATAAAAATGCGTACTCTATTAAAAGCATATTCGTATGTTTGTAATAAGTTTGTGTGGTAGCAACGGAGTTATGCGTTTTTTGTGCGTAGCTTCGGCTACGCACTTTTTATTTTCAAGGAGGAGAAAAAATGAGTAAAAAAACAAAAATAATTATCGGTTCTGCATTTTTGGCAACAGTTTTATTAATCCTTGTAATAGGACTTATTGTCGGCTACTCGATTCAACGCAACACATTAAACTTAATATACACCAAGGACATAAACATTGAGCTTGATAATCAAGCACACACTATCAGTACATACGACTTCATCGGCAACGAAAGCAAAGATAAGTTGAACGCACAATTTGATAATAAAAGCACTTCAACAGAAGTAATGGCAGACAGCGTTTATACCGCTGACAAAAGCATAACTGTAAAATATATGAACGGTGCTTTATGTAAAACACAAAAAAGCGTAAAAATCAATGTCATTGATACAACTCCACCAGAATTCACTGAAAAAGTAGACAGTATAACCATCAATAAAGGCGAGGAAATAGATATAGCCTCAAAATTCAAGGCAAGCGATTTAAGCGGAGAGGTTGAAATCAAGGCTGACAGCACTCTTGATGTAAACACCGTCGGTGAACAAGTAGTAAATGTATCAGCCACCGACAAAAACGGTAATATTAACAAGGCAGAGGTTAAAATCACGGTTATTGAAAAGAAAGAAGAACAGACAGAAAGCACAAAGCAAGACAGAGCATCAAGTAAAAATACAACAAAAAATAAAAATTCCGAAACTAATAGCAATAAAGGCAACAACAAAACATCAAGCAATGCTTCTTCAAGTTCAAAGCCAAATAGCGACACTACAACAAAACCAAACAACAACGGCGGTAGTGCGACAACCACTTCAGGCTGTGCAAGTGGTAATCATTCAATGCCGACAGGGAATATTGGCAAGTGGTTCAACAGTAGAAACGAACTTAATTCTTATTATTTGAGTATTGGCAAAGAATGGAACAACAAATATTCAGATGGTAAAATTACATTTGAAGAACTTACAAAAAATTGCCCAGAAGGCTATGAATGTTGGAGTTGTAGTAATTGTGGTAAATGGAGTGGCAATTTTAAGTATGGAAACTAATTTTTCTTGACAAACACAAGTTTACAAGTATAAATAATAACTAAAGGTGAAAAAGAAATCGAGAAATCGGTTTCTTTTTTGTGTATAAAACCATTGAGTGTTAATGAAAAAACTCGTAGGTCTGATATAACCTACGAGTTTTATATTTTGTATCAAATTTAGTCTGCTCTGAGTGCTTCGATTGGGCTGAGCTGAGCCGCCTTTCGTGCAGGATAAACGCCGAAGACTAAACCGACGCCCGACGAGAACAGAAGTGCAAGAAGTATCAGCCAAATACTTATCTTAGGCTGAATATCAATTATTGCGCACGCTCCGTACGCTCCCGCAAGTCCCAGCGCAACACCGATTATACCGCCTATAAGACAAAGGATTACAGATTCCGTCAAGAACTGCATTGTAATAACTCCTGTCTTAGCACCGAGAGATTTACGAATACCGATTTCTCTGGTACGCTCGGTAACCGAAACAAGCATAATGTTCATAACTCCGATACCGCCTACGATAAGCGAAATAGCGCCGACGCCTGCAATAAAGAGAGTAAGAACTTTCATAATAATATCAACAATTTCGATATAAGTAGCCATATTTTGAGCAGTATACATACCGTTAGAGTAGTTACCGTGAGCAGCCTTCAGGTAGTTTACGGTTGCGTTACCTACTGCGTCATAGTCTGCTCCGTCCTTAGCGATTACGAAAACATTGGAGAGATTTGCACTTGCGCCTGTTATCTGAGTAAGGGTTGTGCATGGCATAAACAGAGCAATAACAGGTTTGCCAGAGCCGGTTTGGAACATCTGACCGATATTGCCTCCGCCGCCAAGTGAGCTGGTAAGCGAGTCAATGTTAGCAACACCGCAAACCTTAATCTTCATCGACTTACCGGATGAAGTAACGGTAATGCTCTCACCTGTCGCATCCTCGTAACCAAAAACACTTTTTGCCGATTCGATACCCATTACGGCATACGGCGCATTTGCCGCATATTCCTCGTCAGTAAAGAATCTGCCGTATTCGCAGGTATTAGTCATAGCAAACTGAACATCGCTGTTTACACCTACCATCATAACGGTAGCCTCGGTAGCGGTCTTATCAATGGTGGCATTACCAAATCCCATAAGCATCGGTGAGCAACGCTCAACACCGCTGACCTTCGTTTTAATATTATCGACATCCTCGAGAGTGATGTAGTCGCTGTCGGTTGCCTGGGTTGTATCGCAAGACACCAACACGGCATTAGAACCCATATCCTCGATAAGGCCGACGATATAGTCCCTGACACCTGTACCTGCACCGACTATCATAATAACCGAAGTAATACCGATAATAATACCGAGCATAGTCAGCACAGAACGCATCCAATTTGCTTTTATACACTTTATAGCGATTTTCAAGCTTTCTGTTATATTCACCTATATTACCTCTTATTTAACTTTATCGACTACCTTAACCTTAAAGGTATCTTCCTTATAATCAGACTGCGGAGTAGCAACAATTTTCTGTCCCTGTGAAAGTCCCGATGTAATTTCGTATGAGGTATCCGATGTTGCACCCGTTGTGATAGGAGTCTTTGTAACTGTCTGCTCCTCCTCGTTATAAAGGTAAACATATGTGCCTTCTTTTTCAAGTACAATCGACTCGATAGGAACGCAAGGAACATTATCAAATGTGCCTGTTACAATTTCAACATCAGCATTAAAGCCTACAATAATATTTTCGTCCGGCTGGTCTACAACTACTTTGCATTCTACGCCGGCACCCGAAGATGTGAGAGAAGAAAGACCGCTGATACCTGCCATCGAACCGACAGAATCAAGCATAGAACCATTTGAACCGCCCGTAGCAGTCGGAGCGATAGAAGCAACCTCGCCGTCATATTTTCCATATGCGGTGGTAACAGTCGCTTTCATACCAACCTTAACCTTATGCACATCATATTCACCGAGAGAGATGGTAACAACTCTTGTAGACATATTCTCAAGGGTGATAGCGCTCTGCAATGCGGTAGTCTGCGTGCCTGCACTGATTGAACATTCGGTAATAACGCCGTCGAAATCTGCTGTCCAACCTGCGTCGAGAGCCTTCTGTGCCTTGAGAACAGACTCGTAAGCCGACTTTGATGTATTAACGAGCTGCTTTTGAGCGTCAACTGTTGTACCCTTAGCAAGAACCGAGTAAACCTCTTTCTGTGCCTGAAGAGCAGAAAGCTGTACCTGTGCGGTTGCAAGCTTAACATCATTTGATGAAGCGATTTCCTTAACGATAGCGTTCCAATCAATCTCCTCAATTGCATCAACAATACCCTGCTTTACAGCCTCTGCAACCTTTTGTGCAAAAGCATCTTGGTCGAAGTTTTCGATATGATCGCCAAGCTTTGAAAGCTCCTCTAAAAGAGCCTGAACAAGCTGATTTGTCTTATCAATACTGCCGGTAAGATCCTTGATATTATCAATAAGCTCTTTGAGCTGTTTCTGAATATCGTCTGTGCCGCCGGTAATACCGCCGAGTGTACCGTCTGCGTATGTAACGACACCCGAGTTATAATCAACAGAATAGGTCTGCTCTTCGCCGTTTGAAGCAGAAGCGCTTGCAGTCTTTTTCTTATTATTATCAGACGCCATGGAATCAATACTGCTTTCAAGAGAAGCAATCTGCGAATTAACCGAAGCAAGCTGAGCCTTTGCCTCATTTTGACTCTTGAGAGCAGCGTTATAAGAAGCCTGTGCATCATTATATGTCACAGCCAAATTACTAACCTGCGTATCAAGATTAGATGTATCAAAGGTAGCAAGAACATCGCCCTTAGATACAGAATCGCCAACCTTAACAAATACTTCTTTAACGGTAGCGATAGTACCCGGAGCATATTCCCTCTTCAAGCCTGAGCTAACCTCACCGGTTGAGCTGACAGTCTGAACAATAGTGTCCGTACTGATTGTGTTAAGGCTTACCTGCTGCTTATTCTTATTATTACCGATTACTATTGTTGCTACAACAATAGCGACAACAAGAACAACTGCAATTATAGCCGATACAATCTTATTTGTTTTACTTTTCTTTACAGTAGCCATAGCTTAATCCCCTAATCTACTTAATGGCGCAATACTCCACTAAATTTCTTACAGCATAAGTATAATCACTTTTTGTATAAGTGTCAATAACTTTTTGTATTATTTCGTTATTTTATGGCTTTTAATGCCTTTTGACCGATATCTTTTCTATAATGCGCACCGTCAAACTTGATTTTTTCGACACCTGTATAAGATTTTGCGAGTGCGTCCTGCAATGAATCGCCGAGTGCAGTAACGCCCAAAACTCTGCCGCCTGAGGTAACAAGGCTGTCACCGTCGAGCTTAGTTCCTGCGTGATAAACAGTTACGCCGTCAAGCTGACCATTTGTAAGTCCGTTAATCTCTATTCCCTTAGGATATGATTTAGGATAACCGCCCGAAGCCATAATTACGCAGGTGCAGGCTCTGTCGTCCCACTCAATTTCCAAATCGGAAAGGGTTTCATTATTAATTGCTTCAAAAATATCCATTATATCGGTTTTAAGTCTCGGAAGAACAACCTGAGTTTCAGGGTCGCCGAAGCGGCAGTTATATTCTATAACCTTTGGTCCTTTCGGAGTAAGCATAAGACCGAAGTAGAGACAGCCATTAAAGGTTCTGCCCTCATTATTCATAGCCTGAATGGTGGGGAGAAAAATTGTATTCATACACTCCTCTGCAATTTCGTCGGTATAATAAGGGTTTGGAGAAACGGTACCCATACCGCCTGTATTAAGACCCTTATCTCCGTCGAGCGCACGCTTATGGTCCATTGAAGTAACCATAGGCTTAACGCATTTTCCGTCTGTGAATGCAAGAACGGAGACTTCGGGTCCGGTAAGAAATTCCTCAACCACGACATTATTGCCTGATTCTCCGAAAATCTTATCCTCCATAATTTCCTTTACGCCTGCAACAGCCTCGTCGAGAGTTTCGGGAATAAGAACACCCTTACCGAGTGCCAGACCGTCCGCCTTAATAACGGTAGGAAATTCATTTTCCTCGGTGATGTAATCAATGGCATCATTGGCATTATCAAACACGCTGTATTTAGCTGTCGGGATATTATATTTTTTCATAAGCTCCTTAGAGAAAACCTTAGAGCCTTCAATAATTGCGGCATTTGCCTTAGGTCCAAAGGTAGCAAAGCCCTCTGCGTTAAGTGCATCAACCATACCCATAACAAGCGGGTCATCAGGAGCGACAACAACAAAGTCAGCCTTAATTTCCTTTGCAAGAGCCACAACTCCGTCAATATCGGTAGCGCTGACATCAAAGCATTCTGCATCATACGAAATACCGCCGTTACCCGGACAGCAAGCGATATAATCGACTCTGTCAGAGTCCTTGATTTTTCTTACAAGAGCGTGCTCACGACCGCCCGAGCCGACAACTAAAACTCTCATTTTGATACCCCTCCAAATTATTCATTCTTATTAATAATTCTTGTTTCGGTCTCGCCTGTTTCAAGATTGATATAGCGAGTAAAGAGCGACACCTTATTATCCTCGTTAAGGTTTTCCCAAATCATATCCGTAAACTCGTCAATGCTGCTGTCTGTAATTTCAACAGGAGTAGGCTCGCCCTCGAATGACGGAATAGGATTGCCGTCACACTTATAGGTATGAATGAAATGTCCGAGACCTGCCTGTGCCGGATAATCAAAGAAAAATCTAAGACACTCAGGCACTCCGTTGTTCGATTTAAGAATTGACATTGCGTAGTCGCCGTTTGCTCTTACCACACCCGAAATTCTCGGAGTATAGTTAGGCTCGTCAGGCTCAAACTCACGAGTAAAAAGTGCTTCACAAAACGACTTGCCCTGAGCAAGGAAATCATAAACGGTGTCGGTTTGGTCACCGTTAGTAACGATTGTAGTATCCTCATATTCAAGCACAGGATTATAAATGATAAGGCTCGGATCCTCCATCTTGCTTTCATCGAAAGCCTTAGTGCGAATACCGCCTCTGTCATTTACCTCAAAAATTCTGTTTCTTGAATTAACACTTCTGCCCATAATAAAATATGCTATTACGGCATTTTTGCCATCGGCAGACTTACCCAAAACGATGCCTCTGCCCGGATATGAATTAGTATTAAGCTCTTGTGCAAGTGATTCGATTTTCATATTCTACCTCATATAATTTCTGTTTTATTACCGTTGATTTTAATTCTGCCCTCGCAGAAAAGTGAAACCGCTTTAGGCAAAATCTCCCATTCTGCCTGTCTCATAACACGATACTGCAAAATGTCCTCATTGTCTCCCTGTTCGATAGGAACAGCCTTTTGGAGAATGATAGCGCCGCCGTCCGTAATTTCGTTTACAAAATGCACGGTTGCACCCGTAACCTTCATACCGCTGTTAAGCACTGCCGTATGTACCTTTTTTCCGTAAAAGCCGTCACCGCAAAACAAAGGAATGAGGCTGGGATGAACATTTATTATCCTATTATTATATTTTGACACAAGCTCCTCACCGAGAATTGAGAGGAAGCCCGCAAGAACTATCAGGTCAATATTTCTGCCCTCAAGCGCCTTCAAAACAGCCTTATCGTAATCAGCTTTTGAAGCGTACTGCTTTCTGTTTACAACGGCTGCTTCGATACCTGCTTTTTTTGCACGCTCAAGAGCGTACGCATTTTCGTTTGAAGCAAGAACGAAGGTGATTTTTCCGTTTTTAATCTCTCCCCTGTCCTGAGCGTCAATAAGAGCCTGAAGGTTAGTTCCTCCGCCGGATACAAATACTGCTATATTTAGCATATTTCTACTCCCTTTTCACCGTCTTTAATCTCACCGATGATTGATGCCTGTTCGCCGTTAGCCTGAAGAATTCTCACAGCCTCGTCAGCCTTGTCGCTGTCTACTGCAAGCATAAGTCCCGTACCCATATTAAAGGTGTTATACATATCCCTTTCAGGGATATTGCCTGTCTTTTGAATCAAGTCAAAGATAGGAAGCTTAAAGCACTTATCCTTTTCGATTACTGCAAGAGTATTATCGTTAAGCATTCTCGGAACATTCTCATAGAAGCCGCCGCCTGTGATATGAGAAATAGCATTTACTCTAACCTCGTCCATAAGCGCAAGCAAAGGTTTTACATAAATTCTTGTCGGGGTAAGGAGTGTTTCGCCAAGCTTTGCACCAAGTTCGTCATAATAAACATCAATAGTCTTTTCGTTAATATCAAACACCTTACGAACAAGAGAGAAGCCGTTTGAATGAACACCCGATGAAGCAACACCGATAATAGCGTCGCCCGCCTTGAGATGCTTGCCCGATACAAGCTTATCCTTTTCACCGATACCAACGGTAAATCCTGCAAGGTCGTACTCCTCGTTAGGCATCATACCCGGATGTTCTGCCGTTTCACCGCCTACAAGAGCGCAACCCGACATAACACAGCCGTCTGCAACACCCTTTACGATTTGCTCAATCTTTTCGGGATAGTTCTTTCCGCAAGCAATATAGTCAAGGAAGAACAACGGCTTTGCGCCTGAGCAAGCAACATCATTAACGCACATAGCAACACAGTCGATACCGATTGTGTCGTGCTTGTCCATAAGAAAAGCAAGCTTAATCTTTGTGCCTACACCGTCTGTTCCCGAAACGAGTACAGGATTTTTATATCCTGCCATAGGAAGCTCGAACATACCGCCGAAGCCTCCGATTCCTCCGAGTACACCCGGAATGTTTGTACGCTTAACATGAGACTTAATAAGTTCTACCGACTCATATCCTGCTGTTACATCTACGCCTGCTGCCGCATAGCTGTCGCTGAAACTCTTTTCCATAAATAACTCCTTTAGATTATATAGTTGATGTCAATTAATAATATGTATAAAATAGGTTAAATTTCCTGCAATTTCTTTTGAAGGTCGGCATCCTTCTTTACAACCTGCTCTGCCATATCCTTACGCATTTGGATAAGCTTTGACATTAAATCCTCGTCACCGACAGCCAAAATTTCTGCTGCAAGCAACGCTGCGTTCTTAGCCGCATTCACGCCAACCGTAGCAACCGGAATTCCCGGAGGCATCATAACGGTTGCAAGCATAGCATCCATACCGTCCAGCACCTTTGCAGAGCAAGGAATACCGATAACGGGAAGTGTTGTTGATGCGGCAAGCACACCGCCTAAATGAGCAGCCATACCTGCTGCTGCAATAATAACGCCAAAACCGTTATCAATCGCATTTTTTGAAAATTCGTGAGCTGCCTCGGGAGTACGGTGAGCAGACATTACTCTAACCTCTGTTTCTATTCCCAAGTCCTTCAACTGCTTAATTGCCGATGTAACAACAGGCAAATCGCTATCCGAACCCATAATGATTGCAACCTTTTTCATAATCATACCACCTCTGAAATTAGTGTTAATATTATACTTTATTTACCATACTATTTCAAGCATAATAATATAAATATTAAAGCAGAATAAGGCACAAACAGTATTTTACGCTGTCTGCACCTTTAATTCGTATATCTTAATACATAATTATTTCCGAATTGCCAATAATCCTCCCCAAGCTCTGCCCGTCTTTGGGTGTAAAAAATGGCAAAATCCTTTGCATTTACAATGCCGTCACCGTTCAAATCATACGGTTTGAGCGCAACTGCTCCGTAATCATAGCTTCCGTTTGAAACATCAAGCTTGAGAAGCTCGTCTCTGCCAAACTCATTATGCACCTTAACATAACAGGTTTCATATGTACGAACGCACCAAGAGCCGTCCTCGGCAGGGTAATATTTTCTTCCGTCAACGGTAATGTACGCATGAGTGTACCCAACATTATTATCGTGAGCGCCGTAGCTGTCCTCATCCATAACAAATCTGCCGGTAACCTTATATGAAGTCGTTTCAACAAAGCTGTCCTTATAGCTTCTCGCACAATTAATGCAGGTGTGCAGAGTGTAGCCGTCATCGTCAACGGTAGGCTCTACAACCTTGCTCTCATAGCTGTGTTCTATCGTAAGAGGATAAGTCGCAAGTTTTCCCTTTAGCGAGAGGTAAGCCTTATTTTCACCGCAGGCAAACGGGTTTTTGCTCTGGTCATTGGCGTTTTTAACATAATCGCCCGCAATATATCGACTGTAATACATCTCCTCACGAGAGCCGTCTGCAAAGCCCACGGTAAGAATGAAGTCGCTGAGCATATCGTCTTTGATTGAGAAAATGCGTTTGTCTGCGTCAGCCACTCCGTCAGAAGCAGACAAAGTAAGACTGCCGAGATAAACCGACAGCGAAGAAACCTCGCTCGGATATACAAAAATGCTGTAATCGCCCGTCATTCTGACACTCGATACATAGAGGTCATACTTGACATCCTTTTTGAGCAGTTCGTCTATACAAAAGCCTGTATTGGTCTTATCAATATCGTCACCGCTTGCAATCAAAGTACCGTTTTCATAAAGTTCTGCCTTCAAGTCGCACTCACCCGAGGAATAAATACTGTATCTCTGGCTTGTGTCGGGAGTAAAGGTATAATGCAGTCTTTGATTTTCAATATCGGCAGTAACGGTATTAGGATTTTCAACGCAGGGTTTAATATCGTAGCTCATCAAAAGAGAGTACAAAATACCGTTATTTTTTGCATAATAATAAGCCTGACTTTCCGAATAAACACGCATAGAAAAGCCGTCGATAACCTTATTAAGAGCGTTATATCCAAAGGATTTTATATCGCAGGTTGCATTGCACGGGACTTCAACGCCGGTCAAAGCGTCGCAACCGTAAAAAGCCATATTTCCGACGGCAACCTTTTGAGTAGGCGAAGCGAATTCAACGCTTTTAAGCGAGGTGCATCTGTAAAACGCACTTGCTCCGACGGTCGTAACAGACGACGGAATGACAATTTCCCTAAGGTTGCTACAAGACGCAAACGCTTTTGCACCGATAGCTTTTAACGATTTCGGCAAAACGATACTCTGCATATTCATACAACTGCTAAATGCATTTGAATCAAGCTTTTCAACACCGAACGGCAAGTTCCAAGAGGTCATACCGTTAGTGAGTGCAAGCGCAAACGGTCCTATTCTGCGAAGCGTTTTAGGAAGCTGAAATTCCTTTGCCTGAACTCCGTAGAAAGCGTAACTTCCAAGTGCGGTTATACCCTCTGCCACAACAACTCTTTGTATTCTGCTGTCGTCCCATTCACGCCACGGAATGCTGGCGGTGCTGTTTGAAAAATTCGGCATTGCACCATAACCGTTTATATACAAGGTTTTGTCACTGCTGTCATAGTAGTAATATGTTGTACTGTTTTTCAGCTGAGTACCTTTATAATCCTGAGCCGAAGCAGGAAAGCTGACGCAAAAGGCGGTCGCAACGAAAAAAGCAAGCGACAAAATCACGCACATTATCCTTTTCATTACAACCACCTCTTTCTTAATTATAAATTTTACAAATAAAAACTCCGTGCATCGGATTAATCGTTTTCCTCGATATGTTCAAGACCCATAGCAATGATATTGCGAACATGGTCGTCTGACAAGGAATAGAAAACCGATTTTCCGTCACGCCTGCTTTTAACAAGCTTATTAGCCTTTAGAATTCTGAGCTGATGCGAAATTGCAGACTGCGTCATATTAAGCGCATTTGCAAGGTCGCAAACGCAAACCTCAGCCTCAAACAGAACAAACAAAATTCTGATTCTTGTAGAGTCGCCGAATATCTTAAACAACTCGGACAAATCATAAAGTTCTGTTTCCGCAGGCATTTTTTCATTAACTATTTCAAGCAGATTTTCGTGAATGCAGTTTTCATCACAGCAATCTGCCGTTCTATTATCTGTCATATTTACACTGTCCTCCGCTATGCACCTAATCGGATTACATAGCAACAAAGTTTACAAGCTTGCCCGGAACATAGATTTCCTTTTTAATCTCTTTTCCGTCAAGAAGCTGTGCAATCTTTTCATCTGCCTTTGCTGCAGCAAGCACCTCGTCCTTAGACATATCAACGCCGATTGTAAGCTTTGAACGAACCTTGCCCATAATCTGAATTACTATCTCAACGCTGTTGTCCTTAGTCTTTTCCTCGTCGTATACAGGCCATTTTGCTTCATTTACCATTCCGCCGAAATTCATTACCTGCCACATTTCCTCAGTAACATGAGGAGCGAACGGGTTAAGAAGAATTGTGAGAGTTTTAAGCTCGGCTCTGTTGCAACCCTTTTGAGCAAGCTCGTTTACGAGAGACATCATAGCCGCAATGGCTGTATTTGCTTTAAGGTTATCAATATCAAAGGTAACCTTTTTAATTGTCTTATGAATAAGAGCTTCGTTTTCGGCAGAGTATTCTTCACCGTCTGTAACCTTTTCCTGAAGATTCCAGAACTTTTCGATAAATCTCTTACAGCCCTTAATTGAATCCGGGTTCCACGGAGCAGCCTTTTCAAAGTCACCGATAAACATCTCATAAAGACGCATTGTGTCAGCACCGTAAGCGTCAACGATTTCGTCAGGATTAACTACATTACCTCTCGACTTAGACATTTTTTCGCCGTTCTCGCCGAGAATCATACCGTGTGATGTTCTCTTTTGATAAGGCTCTGAGGTAGGAACAACTCCGATGTCATAAAGGAATTTATGCCAAAATCTTGAATAAAGCAGGTGGAGAGTTGTATGCTCCATACCGCCGTTGTACCAATCAACAGGTGTCCAATACTCGGCAGCCTCCTTAGAGATAAGTTCCTTGTCGTTATGAGGGTCGCAATATCTGAGGAAGTACCACGATGAGCCTGCCCACTGAGGCATGGTGTCTGTTTCTCTCTTAGCGGGACCGCCGCAGCACGGACAGGTTGTATTAACCCAATCGGTCATAGCAGCAAGCGGTGATTCGCCTGTATCTGTCGGCTCGTAAGATTCAACATTCGGAAGAGTAAGCGGAAGCTCGCTCTCGTCAAGAGGAACAAATCCGCACTTTTCGCACTTAACAATCGGGATAGGCTCGCCCCAATATCTCTGGCGAGAGAACACCCAGTCACGAAGCTTGAAGTTTACCTTTTCGTGTCCCTTGCCCTGCTCGGTAAGCCACTCGGTAATAGCCTTCTTTGCGTCCTCTACACTCAATCCGTCAAGGAATGCCGAATTAGTCATAATTCCGGTAGCACAATCCGTAAACGGCTCGTTTTCTACTCCTGCCTCGCTGCCCTTAACGACCTCTATAATCGGAAGGTCGAATTTCTTAGCAAATGCCCAGTCACGGGTATCGTGAGCAGGAACAGCCATAATAGCGCCTGTGCCGTAGGAAACAAGAACATAGTCGGAAATGAAAATCGGAATTTCTGTATTATTTACAGGGTTAATACCCATTACACCCTCAAGTTTAACGCCTGTCTTTTCCTTATTAAGCTCGGTACGCTCAAAGTCAGACTTATGAGCAGCCTTGTCCTGATACTTACGAACAGCATCAAGATTTGTAAGCTTATCAGCCCACTTTTCAATCAGCGGATGCTCAGGAGAAATAACCATATATGTTGCGCCGAAAAGAGTATCCGGACGGGTAGTATATACAGTAAGGGTGTCGCCGAGAGTTGTAGAGAAATCAACCTCTGCACCTGTTGAACGACCAATCCAGTTACGCTGCTGTGTCTTTACTCTGTCGATGAAATTAACATCGTCCAAATCCTTAACAAGTCTGTCGGCATACTCTGTAATTTTAAGCATCCATTGGCTCTGCTTTTTACGAATTACCTCACTTCCGCAACGCTCGCAAACTCCGTTTACAACCTCCTCATTTGCAAGAACGCATTTACAAGAGGTACACCAGTTTACAGCCATCTCGGTTTTATATGCAAGACCCTTCTTAAACAGCTGAAGGAAAATCCACTGTGTCCACTTATAGTATGACGGGTCGGTTGTGTTAATTTCTCTCGTCCAGTCAAAGCTAAAGCCGAGTGCCTGAAGCTGCTCCTTAAAGTGAGCAACATTTTTCTTTGTTACTTCGGCAGGATGAATGTGGTTTTTAATAGCAAAGTTTTCTGTCGGAAGTCCGAATGCGTCCCAACCCATAGGATAAAGAACATTGTAGCCCTCCAGTCTCTTTTTACGGGCAACAATATCAAGTGCCGTATAAGAACGGGGATGACCTACATGAAGTCCCTGTCCACTCGGGTACGGAAACTCAACAAGGCAATAATACTTTGGCAATGTGAAATCCTGCTTTGCCGCAAATGTATTTTGCGTGTACCAAACATTCTGCCATTTTGCTTCAATCTGCTTAAAATTATATTCCATTTCTTTTCCTCCCGACACCGAACTAAAATAAACAAACGCATAAGCACTCACCGTTCGGCATCATTAAAATCTTCTTTATTCCTTTACAATAATATCGTCTATATCGACCTTTTCGCCATCTTCCCACAGACGCTCGATTTGATAAAATCCACGCTGCTGTTTGAGGAGAATATGAATAACGGTGCCGATATAGTCAAGGCAAACCCACTCGCTTCTTTCGCCCTCGATATGATGAGGCTCATAGCCTGCCTGACTGAGCTTATATTCAACCTCGTCGGCAATAGCCTTCAGCTGAGTATTTGAATTTGCCGTAGCAATTACAAAATAATCCGTAAGCACGGTGATGTCGGAAACCTTGATAAGTTCAACATCCTCGCCTCTTTTGCTGTCGATTGCCTTAACCGCAATCTTTGCAATGTCAAAATAATTATCCTTATTCATACGCTTTCACTTTCTGCCTTTATTTTACCCAGCACCCAGTTATAACAGTTAAGGGTGTCGGGATGAATTATAACCTGTCTTTTAACCAAATCGGTGATAGAAAACTTAACCGCATAAAGCATAGCCTGCTCAAGCGACTTATTCGCAAGTTCCCTTACCGTCTGAACATCGGGATAGCTACGCTCAGCACTCGTTAAGTCCGCCAAATATATCACCATTTCAAAAACGCTCATATCCGCTCTGCCGGTGGTATGATACCTGATACCCGAAAGCACCTGTTCATCGGTGATTTTAAGCACCGATTTAACATACTCAGCTCCTGAGATTTGATGATACACCAATTTATTGCTTTTTTCAAGAGCCGTGGGAGAGAGCGACATATATTTTTCCTGCTCGTCATACGGCATTTCCTTAGTTATATCGTGAAGGATACCCGCAAGATATGCCTTATCGGCATCGACTCCGTTAAGCTCTGCCAATTCTCTTGCTCTGACTGCGACATTCACAGAATGGATATATCTATGCTCGGAAAGGCTTTGCTTAATCATATTCTCATATTTTTCAAAATCATACATATAAGCCCTGCTCCTTTATATATTCTGCCACACCCGTAGGCACAAGAGAGGAAACATCCTCATTATTCTTTACCATTTGCCTAATCTGTGACGATGAAAGCTCTATCACATCAAAATTAGACACAACAGAATTTTTCATAAACGGATGCGTGCTTTTGTATTCAATCAGCTCGTTATATTTATCGCTGTGCCGTGAGGCTGTAAGCAGGGTTACCATATCAAGTATTTGCTCATATTTGTACCATTTATCAAAGTACAAATACTGATCCTCGCCCACAATCAAAAACAGTTCATCCTCACATCTGCTCTTAAAATCACAAATCGTATCATAGGTATAGCTTTTGCCCTCTCTGCGAAATTCACAATCGTCCGCTTCAAAGGCGCTGCAATTTTTTATTGCCAAATTCAGCATTGCCATTCTGTCAGTCTCGCTCGCAAAATCCTCATTCGTTTTATGCGGAGGAATATGAGTAGGCACAAAAACGATTCTGTCCAATCCGAGATGGTTCAAATAATTTTTTGCAAGTGCGATATGCCCATTATGTATGGGATTAAATGCACCGCCGAAAATTCCTGTTTTCATATTACTTTGTTCTGCTCTGCTTTTTATTTTTATCCTTATTAAGTCTGTCATAAACAGCGTAAGGATTTTTTGCTTCCTTTTCTTTCTGTCTTTGACGCAAGCCCTTAATCTTTACTTTTTTCTTTGCCTTAGCCTTTGCCGAGCCTGAGCCTCTTTTTTTCTTTTTCTCCGCAATTTTATCGGGGTCTGCCTTACGGTAAAGCACGATTACACCGCCAATTACCTGAATAACCTCCGCCTGTAATGCGTCGGCAAGCTGAAGGGCAAACTCTTTCGGGGTCTGCGGTGCGGTCTCTAAATGAACTCTTATCTTAATCAGCTCACGCACATCCAAGGTATCGTCAATCTGTGTAATCAAATTATCGGTAATACCCTCCTTGCCGATTTGAATAATAGGCTCAAGGGTGTTTGCCTTTGCTCGCCAAGCTGCTCTTTCCTTTGATGTCATACAATTTTCTCCAATTCCTTAGTTAATAGTCTGAGAGCGTTGCCTCTGTGAGAAATCTTGTCCTTTTCCTCGCCCTCGTATTTTCCGAAAGATTTACCGTTAATAATGAAAAGCGGGTCATAACCAAAGCCTGCGTTACCGTCACGCTCAAAGCCGATATGTCCGTGGCACTCGCCTCTTACTGTAATTTCCTTTCCGTCAGGGAACATACAGCAAATTGCGCATACATAATAAGCTGTACGCTTTTCCTCTGCAACGCCCTCCAGCTTTTTAAGCAAAAGGTTATTGTTATCCTCGTCATCGGCATTTTTTTCATTATCGACGCACTCGCCTCCGTGCATTTCGATATTTGCAAATCTTGCAGAATAAATACCCGGATAGCCGTCAAGATAATCAACGCAAAGTCCGCTGTCATCTGCTATCGCCGGCATACCTGTAATTTTGCAGGCACTCTCTGCTTTGATTTTGGCATTAGCCTCAAAAGTGTCGCCGTCCTCTACAACCTCGGGAAGTGTAATGCCGAGCATTTTCGCCGTCACCACATTAATTCCAAGCGGAGAGAGTATTCTCTGCATTTCCGCAAGCTTTTTCATATTATTTGTTGCAAGAATAAAATCCATTACTTTTCCTCGTCCTCCTCGGTATCGTTGCTGTGCATAAATTCCTTAATGGAATCATCTTCCTCGTGAGTAGGCTTCAAATCAAACATAGCAGATGCAAAAGCCTCGGCATCAAACGGCTGAAGATCGTCTATCTGCTCGCCCACTCCGACAAATTTAACGGGAACATCAAGCTCGTTATTTATCGCAAGCACAACACCGCCTCTGGCAGTACCGTCAAGCTTTGTAAGAATAATGCCCGTAATGCCTGCCGCTTCCTTGAAATCCTTTGCCTGATTAACCGCATTTTGTCCGGTGGTTGCATCAAGCACAAGCAGAGTTTCACGGCTTGCATCGGGAAGCTCACGGTCGATTACACGGCTGATTTTATTAAGCTCGTCCATAAGGTTCTTCTTATTATGAAGTCTGCCTGCGGTATCAATTATAATAACATCCGCATTTTTTGCCTTACCGGACTGAATGGTATCATAAACAACAGCGGCGGGGTCTGCGCCCTCTGCGTGCTTTACAAGCGGCACCTGCGCTCTGTCAGCCCATACCTGAAGCTGCTCGATTGCACCTGCTCTAAAGGTGTCCGCAGCACCCAACACAACGCTTCTACCCATAGATTTAAGCCTCATTGCAAGCTTTCCTATGGTCGTTGTTTTACCGACACCGTTTACGCCGATTACAAGAATAACCGACGGCTTTGTACGAAGTGAAAGATAGCTACCGCCCCATACAACACCGGCTACAATATCCTTTAAGGTTTCTCGCACTTCGGGAACGCTTGTAATATTATCGTTTGCTATTTTTTCCTTTAAGTCACCTATTACTCTTTCTGCTGTCGGAAATCCGACATCACCCATAATAAGTACCTCTTCAAGCTCGTCAAAAAGCTCGTCTGTGATTTTTTCGTGCGACTCGATTACACGGTCAACCTGATGAGTCAATCCCTCGGTTCTCGTCTTTTTCAAGCCTTTTCTTAATTTATCAAATAATCCCATAGTCTTACCTCTTTATTATGCGTCCAAGCCCATTTGAGCAGCAAGCTCGGTTGACTGCAATTCAAGTAATTTTGATACGCCCTTTTCCTGCATTGTTACACCGTACAGTACATCGGCTTCCTCCATCGTACCTCTGCGGTGAGTGATAGAAATAAACTGTGTTTTGTCTGTCATACGGCGCATATATTTAGCAAATCTTTCTACATTTACATCATCAAGTGCAGCCTCAACCTCATCATAAATACAAAACGGTGACGGCTGAACCTTTAACACGCTGAACAACAATGCCATAGCCGCAAGCGACTTTTCACCGCCCGAGAAAAGGTTGATATTCTGTACCGATTTTCCCGGTGGCTGAATTTTAATTTCAATCGGAGATTCAAGACAATTATCAGGGTCTTCAAGAATAAGCTCTCCCTTTCCTCCGCCAAAGAAATCGGCAAAGCTGACCTTGAACTCCTCGTTGATTTTCTTAAACTGAGCAATAAACTTTTCGCTCATTGACGCAGTTAAATCGGAAATGATGTTGCCAAGTTCCTTTTTGGAAGCCTCAATATCGCCAATCTGTTCTTTAAGGAAGGTATATCTTTCGCTGACTTCCTTATATTCCTCGATTGATCCGACATTGATTGAGCCGAGACCTCTGATTGCAACCTTGATTTCGTGAAGTCTTTTCTTAGCCGCAGTCATATCCTCGATTACAATACCGAGCTGTTCAGCCTCCGGTTTTGTAAGTTCATACTGTTCAAACAGCATATCGCCAAGCTCGTCATATTCCTTTTTCATATTATTCTTGCGTTCCTCAAGTCTGACAAGGTCGGATGAAAGCTTCTCTTTATCGTGAAGCCTTTCCTTTTCGTCACTTCTAAGCTCCTGAGTTTGCTTTTCAAGCTCGTTTCTGCGCTGAATTTCATTCTGCACCGACACGCCTGCCTCGGCTGCTCTTTGTCTGAGTGCCTCAGCCTGTGCCTTGATGTCATTTACGGAAAGAATCAAGTTTTCGTTCTTTGCGTTTATTTCCGCAATCTCGTCATTAATCGTCTTAACCCTGTCCGACTGATTTGCCTTTCTGAGTTCAAGCTCTATAACAGCCTGCTTAGCCGCCTCTGTATCCTTTGTCAAGGTAACAAGCTCAAGGTTAATATTCTCTGTTCTTTGACGAATATCGTCACGCTTTTTTGTAAGCTCATCAGCGCCCTGCGTAATCGAATTAAGTCGGTTTTCCGTTTCCTTAGTTTCCTGCTTAATACGCTCGCAGTCCTCCTCGGCTCTCTTACAAGCCTCCTCTAATAGCAAAATTCTGCCCTCGCTGTTTTCCTGCTCACGAAGCATGGCGTTTTTCTGTGCTTCAAACGAATTCAACTTATCGCTTATAAGCTTATCGTCGCCCTCTGCTCTGATAAGCTCCTCCTTGGCATTTCTCAAATCGGCATCCGCACCCTGAAGGTCTGCACCTGCAAGATTTGCAGCCTCAACCGCTTTTTTAAGTTCCTGTTGAGCATTATCAAGCTCCAACTTAATGTCTTCTGCCTCTGATTTAAGCTGTTCGATAAGATTTGCACGGGAAAGTACACCGCTTCCCTTGCCCTTTGAGCCGCCCGTCATCGAGCCGCCCGGATTAATAACCTGACCGTCAAGAGTTACGGTCTTATATTTATTTGCATATCTCTTAGAAATTGCAACGGCACAGTCGATGTCCTCAACTATCATTACTCTGCCGAGCAGATTTTCTATAATATCACGATATTGCCCGTCACAGTCAACAAGATTAGACGCAATGTCAACAAATCCGAAATTATCGTCTAAATTTTTCTCCTGCATTTTGCGTGGTTTAATTGCGGATATAGGAAGAAATGTCGCTCTGCCTATATTGTTTTGCTTTAAGTAAGAAATTGCCCTTTTAGCGTCAGCCTCTGTGCCGACAACTATATTTTGCATTGCCGCACCGAGTGCAATTTCAATAGCGGTGGAATTTTCGTCGCTTACTGTTATAAGCTGAGACAAAGTGCCGTGAATACCCGACAGGGATTTACTTTGACTTTGTTTAAGCACAGCCTTAACCGCACCCGAAAAGCCCTCCATATTTTTTTCAAGGTCAAGAAGCATATTGGCTCTGTCCATTTTTTCGCCATAGCTTCTTCTGAGCCTTTCAGCCTCATCTTTTATTTGCTCGGCAATCTTTGTCTTGCTTTCAAGCTTCATTCGATAGCCGCCGAGTGAGTTTTCGTACTCGTCAAGTCGTTGCTTGATAAATTCAAGATTTTTCTCACTCTCTGCCTTTTGAGACTTTGTATATTCAATATCTTTTTCTACGCTGTCAATTTGTGAAGCGAGGGTGTCTCTGCGAGAATTGATTTCCTCTATTGACGAGCTTGCCTGTGACGCTCTTACCTTGCAATCGCTAAGCTCCAATGTCAGCGAGGTAAGCTGTTTATTGAGTTCAAGAGTTTTGTCCGAAATTTCCAAATTCTCATCCTGAACTCTCGAAAGCTCACCTGCCACAGTCTCAAGCTCTGCCCTTTTTTCTGACGATTTACGCTCGTTATCATCTATAACAGCCTGCTTTTCGGCAATCTGCTCGTCGATGTTTTTTCCCGAATCATCGGCATCGTTTATATCTGCCGAAAGCCTTGCAATGGTTTCGTTATTATGCTCTATTGTAGCATTAAGAACGGAAGCCTCACCGTCCTTACGCAAAGCCTCCTCCTCGAAGCCCGAAGCACCCAGTCTGCTCTGCTCGATAGCAAGATTTATGCTTGTAATTTCATTTGAAATGCCCTCAAGCTTACCCTCAAGCTCAAGCAAATCACGCTCGCAAATCTCATATGAAGCATTTGCAGCATTAATCTTATGCTCCTGCTCACGCAAATCAACGGTGAATTTATTGATTTTATTAAGCCAAACACCGATTTCCAAGGTCTTCTTTTCATCACTCAAAACAAGGAACTGCTGTGCTTTCTCGCTCTGTTTTTTAAGCGGACCGACTCTGCCCTCAAGCTCTGCCAAAATATCAAGCAATCTCACAAGATTTTCCTGTGCCTGCTCCAATCTTCTTTCGGCGTCTCGTCTCTTATGACGGAAGCGTGAAATACCTGCCGCCTCCTCGAAAAGCTCTCGTCTGTCCTCATTTTTTGCAGAAATTATCGAAGCGATTTTTCCCTGACCGACCATAGAATATCCGTCTGCACCCAAACCGGTATCCATAAACAGCTCGTGTATATCCTTACGGCGAACAATCTCACCGTCAATTTTATACTCGCTTTCGCCCGAACGATAGTAGCGACGGCTGACCGTAACAATATCACCGTGTCCCTCAAGTGAACCGTCTGTATTGTCAAGAGTAAGCACAACCTGAGCAAAGCCGAGAGCCTTACGAGCCGAAGTGCCTCCAAAGATAACATCCTCCATCTTTGAGCCTCTTAGCGACTTTGTGCTGGTTTCTCCAAGCACCCAGCGAACAGCGTCGGAAATATTACTTTTTCCTGAGCCGTTTGGTCCGACAACAGCTGTTATGCCCTTGCCGAAATTCAATTCAGTTTTATCGGGGAATGACTTAAATCCCTGCATTTCAAGTGTTCTAAGTAGCATATTTTTTACCGTCTTATAATTTTTATATCGTCTACGGCAATCTTATCATTGACCGTAACCTTTATGTTATATCCCTCTTCCATTAGGAAGTATATGTTTCTCTTTTGCTGTCCCTTCAGCTGTGATACGGATTTTGAATTAACCATAATCTCGTAATCTGCCGGAGGATATTTAAGTATTTTATTGAGCATATATCTGCTCTTAACTATCTCGCCAAAGCTGTCGTGGAATGCACCCGCAACCATATTTTTCTTCAATTCGGGTGAAGAATGAAGTCCTAATCTGATAACTCTTATACCCGCATTTTCAAACATAGGCACAAGCTTTGTGCATAAATCGGCGGCGTCATCTACCGTCTGCGGTTTATACACCTCGTCATCATAAAGTTTTGCAAGATACGTTCCTTTAAGCACCACGGTAGGATAAATTCTCACCGTATCGGGTGCAAGGTCAATTATTTTTTGAGCCGTTTGCACAGCCTTTTCGTCAGTGTCAAGATAAAGTCCCGTCATCATTTGAAGTCCAAGCTCAAAGCCGTACTCCTTAATAAGTCGGGAAGCGTCGGCAACATCCTGTGCCGTGTGTCCTCTAAAATTCGCCGTCAGCACTTCGTCGTCCATACTCTGTGCGCCAAGTTCAATAGAGGTAACGCCGTATTTTTTAAGTATATCAAGCACCTCGGTGTCGATACAATCGGGTCGGGTTGAAATACGAATACCCTTAACTCTGCCGTCCTTAACATAATCATATGCCGCCTGCAAAAGAGAGAGCATATATTCTCTGTCTATCGCAGTAAAGCTTCCGCCAAAGAAAGCAATTTCATATGTATATCCTTTTTTTCTGAGTGCGGTTTCGACTGCCAACCTCACATCAGCCTCTGTGGGTTGGGACTGCTTACCGGTAATAGTGTTTTGATTGCAAAACGAGCATTTATGAGGACAGCCCAAATGCGGTATAAACAAGCTTATATTTCCTTTTTTCATATAATACCCATCAGCGAAAGAGCCTCCTTCGCCGCCTCCTGCTCTGCCTGTTTTTTACTCTTGCCAACACCCGTGCCGACAACATTTGAATTAAGATGCACCTCTGCCTTAAAGGTACGGTCGTGCGGAGGTCCGTCCTCGCCTACGATAACATAATTAAGTGTTTCGTCCTTGTTCTGCTGAATAACCTCCTGCAAGGTTGTTTTATAATCCTTAAACGGAATATGGTGGGTGTCTATGTCCTTGGACAAAAAACGCAGAATGTGTTTTCTCGCCTGCTCCATACCGCCGTCAAGATAAATAGCGGCAATGAGTGCTTCAAACGCATTTTCAAGATTTGAATTTCTGTCTTGACCGCCTGTTTTTTCCTCACCTTTGCCAAGCATAAGATAATCGCCCAAGTCGATTTCTCTTGCAAAATCCGAAAGCGACTGAGTGCATACAAGCGACGAGCGAAGCTTTGACAAGTCGCCCTCCGGCCAATTAGGATAACGCTCGTAAAGATACTGTGCCGACACAAGGCTCAGCACCGCATCACCCAAAAATTCCATACGCTCATTATTATATTTAAGCTGACAATCATTTGCATAGCTCGAATGAGTCAATGCTTCCTTGAGCAACTCCTTATTCTTGAAGGTATAATTTATTTTTTCTTCAAGCTCTTTCATATCAGTCCTTAGCCAATTCCTTTTCTATCTTTTCTATCAAATCGGTCTGCAAAAACCAAACCGCCTGCTTAATCGCATTCTTAAATGTGCGTGCGTCTGCCGAGCCGTGAGCCTTAACCACAGGCTTTTTAACGCCAAGCATAACTGCTCCGCCGTATTCCTTATAATCAAACTGAGTTTTCATATCGTTTATGCCCGAGCGTACCCCGAGATATGCCAGCTTAGAAAACGCATTTTTATAAAAAGCGTCCTTTATGCCCTGCATAAGCACCTTTGCAACACCCTCATAGGTTTTGAGTATCAAATTACCCGTAAAGCCGTCGGCAACAACAACATCCGCGTCACCGTACGGTATTCTTCTGCCCTCAATATTGCCTATAAAATTATACGGTGCTTTGCTCATCAAAGCGTAAGCCTCCTTGACGACAGGAGTTCCCTTAGTTTCCTCGCTTCCGTTATTTGCAAGTGCGACTTTAGGATTAACCACACCCATAATGTTTTTCATATACAGAGAGCCGAGCAATCCAAACTGATACAAATATTCGCTTTTGCACTCTGCGTTTGCACCGCAATCCATAAGCAAAAACGGCTTGTCCGCACTCGGCATAACCGAAGCTATGGCAGGTCGCTTAACGCCCTTAATCCTCTTAGTAATCAAGGTCGCACCCACCGTGATTGCGCCCGTGTTGCCTGCGCTGACGAAAGCATCGCCCTTGCCCTCGTTAAGCATTTTGAAGCCGACCGCCATAGAACTGTCCGGCTTCCCTTTAAGCACCGTTTTTGCCTCGTCGCAATTATCAATCACCTGTGAGCAATGCACAAGCCTGAGCCTGTCACGAGGAACGCTACAACGCTCAATACTCTCTCGCATAGCACCGTCGTCACCGAGAAGAATCATCTCGTCAATATCGAACTCCTCAAGCGCAAGCACGCTTCCCTTTATGATTTCATCGGGAGCGTTATCTCCGCCCATTGCGTCAACTATAATTTTCATACATTCATCATCCCAATGCTTCAAGCTCGTCCAGCGCTCGCCTGCTCAATGCGGCATAGCGTTCTTTTTTATCCTTAATCTTTGGCTCAATAGGCGGCAGAATGCCGAAATTTGCACCCATAGGCTGAAAATTCTTAACACTCTCGTCGCTTATGTAACGGCTCAGCGCACCAATCATATTACATTCGCCAAGCACAAGTGATTCCTCGCCTCTTGCTTTTTTGACTGCATTTATGCCTGCCATTATTCCCGAAGCCGCCGATTCCATATATCCCTCAACGCCTGTAATCTGTCCGGCAAAGAAAATACGGTCATTTGCCCTCAGACTGAAATCGGGATTCAAAAGCCGTGGAGAATCTAAAAACGAATTTCTGTGCATTACACCGTATCTGATAAATTCGGCATTTTCAAGCCCGGGTATCATAGAAAATACCCTTTTCTGCTCGCCGAATTTCAAATTTGTCTGAAAACCGACCAAATTAAACAGAGTACCCTTACTGTTTTCACGGCGAAGCTGAACACAAGCCCACGGTCTGTGTCCTGTGTTCGGGTCAACCAATCCGACAGGCTTCATAGGTCCGAAGCGTGGAGCATCAAGACCTCTTTTGGCAAGTTTTTCTATCGGCATACAACCCTCATACACATCAAAGTCGTGAACAACTGCACCCTCTGCGTTAATCAGTTCGTTTATAAATGCCTCATACTCTGCCTTATTAAACGGGCAGTTGATATAATCGTCGTCGCCGCCTCTGTCATATCTCGAAGCTCCGAATGCCTTTGTCATATCTACGCTTTCTGCGGTAACGATAGGCGCAGCCGCATCATAAAACGAAAGGCAGTAGCCACAAAGACCTTTAATTTCATCTGCAAGCTTGCTGTCTGTCAACGGACCCGTTGCAATTATCAAAATCTCGTCATCATCAGGCGAAATTTTATCAAACACTCTATGTTCAACCGTTATATTCGGATGATTTTTTATCATATCGGTAACCGCCGACGAAAAATCATTTCTGTCTACCGCAAGCGCTCCGCCTGCCGGTACGGCACATCTGCGTGCCACCGAAACGGTAAGCGAGCCGAGGCGAGCCATTTCCTCTTTGAGCAAACCTGCCGCACTTTCTATACGGGACGCCTTTAGAGAATTTGAACACACAAGCTCTGCAAAGTTCTCACTTTTATGTGCCGGAGAAAACCTTATCGGCTTCATTTCAACGAGCGTAACGGGATAACCGCTTTCGGCAATCTGCCACGCAGCCTCACAGCCTGCAAGACCTGCTCCGACTACTGTAAATTTTTTCATATTACTTTTTCTTTTCTGCTGTTTTAGAATATCCGCAGCCCTCGGTGTCGGGACAGTAAAGGATATTGCCTTTCTTTCTGAACAAGGACTTTCCGCACTGCGGACAGGTTTCGTCCGTAGGTGCGTCCCATGTCATAAAGTTACACTTAGGATAATTTGAGCAGCCGTAAAACGGTGTTCCTCTCTTAGTCTTTTTTTCTATAACATCACCGCCGCACTCAGGACATTTTGCATTCGTCTTAGTCACAAGCGGTTTTGCATTCTTACATTCCGGATAACCCGGGCAAGCTAAGAATTTGCCGAATCTGCCCACCTTAACGACCATCTTTCTGCCGCATTTTTCGCAAACGACATCGGTTTCCTCTTCCTTGAGCTTAATCTTTACGCCCTGCATATCCTTCTTTGCTTTTTCAAGCGGCTCAACAAAATCATCATAGTAGAGCCTAATCATATCAATATAATTCTTCTCGCCCGAATCGATTTTATCAAGGTCATCCTCCATTTTTGAAGTATACTTGACATTTACGATATTAGGGATTCTCTCCTTGAGAAGATTTGTTACTGCTTCGCCAAGCTCGGTAGGAACAAACTGCTTGCCCTCACGAACAACATACTCTTTTGAAAGAATGGTTGATGTGATTGTAACATAGGTAGACGGACGACCTACGCCGTTTTCCTCAAGTGCTTTTGTAAGCGACGCTTCGGTATATCTTGCCGGTGGCTGAGTAAAGTGCTGATTGCCGAGAATCGACTTTAGTTTAAGCACATCGCCCTTTGCAACAGGAGGAAGCGGAGATTCGCTGTCCTTCTTTTGGGCATCATCGGTTTTTTCTTCATAAAGCGCTGTAAAGCCGTCAAACTTTACAGTATATCCGCTGGCTGACAAAGTGTAGCCGTTCGCTTTAATCTCAACCTTCATGGTTTCCTGCACGCAAGAAGCCATAAGTGAAGCGATAAATCTCTCCCATACGAGCTTATAAATCTTATACTGGTCAGAGGTAAGCGAATCCTTTACAGACTCGGGTGTAACATTAGGCATAGATGGTCTGATGGCTTCGTGTCCGTCCTGCGCATTTCCTCTTGTTTTATAAAATCTCGGAGCAGACGGAAGATATTTTTCTCCGTACTCGTTCTTGATAAAATCATTACCTGCGGCTCTTGCCTCATCGGAGATACGAAGCGAGTCTGTTCTCATATAGGTGATAAGACCGACTGTGCCGAGAGATTTAACATCAACACCCTCGTAAAGCTCCTGAGCCGCTTTCATAGTTCTTCTTGCTTGGAACGAGAGACGGCGAGAAGCCTCCTGCTGAAGTGTGGAGGTAATGAACGGAGGTGCGGGATTTTTCTTTCTTGTACCCTTCTTTACGCTTTCAACAACATATTCCGCATTTTCCAAATCGGAGAGCATTTTGTCTGCCTCCTGCTTTGACGGAATTTTATTCTTATCCGTGCCGACCTTATTGCCTTGTGCGTCCTGAACAAGCACTGCGGCAAAGCTTTTTCTGTCAGGCGGATTTGTAAATTTTGCGTCGATTGTCCAATATTCCTCAGGCTTAAACGCACGGATTTCGTTTTCTCTGTCAACAACAAGTCTCAAAGCTACGCTCTGTACTCTGCCTGCCGAAAGACCTCTGCGAATTTTTTGGCTTACAAACGGAGAAAGCTTATATCCGATAAGTCTGTCGAGAATACGGCGAGCCTGCTGTGCATTTACAAGGTCAATGTCAATTTCTCTGGGACTTGACATACCGTTTTTTACGCCTGTTTTTGTGATTTCATTAAATGTGACGCGGTTTTTGTCGCTGAGCTTCAAGTTAAGAATGTTTGCAAGGTGCCACGAAATAGCCTCTCCCTCACGGTCGGGGTCGGTTGCGAGATAAACATATTCAGCCTTGTTAGCCTTTGTCTTTAGCTCGTCAACCAATGCTTCCTTGCCCTTAATTACAGCATACTTAGGCTCAAAGTTATGCTCAATATCCACGCTGAGCCTTGCTGCCGGAAGGTCACGAACATGTCCCATAGAAGCGATAACCTCATATCCGTCGCCCAAATAGCCTTTTATGTTTTTAGCCTTTGCGGGTGACTCCACAATTACTAATTTAGATTTTGCCATTATTATAAAATCCTTTCGGTTAATATCTTATTAAGCAAGCGGTATTAAATAAATTTATGCCTGCTTTTTTCTGTATCTTTTTCCTATGCCTGCCTCTGCCAAGCCGTCAAGTTCCAGCATAGTAAGCGACATAAGGACTGTTTTTATATCCAAATTCGCCTTTGCGGCAATACTGTCTATATCGGTAAAGCCGTCGCTCAAAGCGCTATACACCGCCTTTTCGTTACCCGAAATTTTTATGGCAGTCTGCGTGATTTCGTCCTGAGCGTCTCTGTGTTCCTCTATTCTGTCAAAGGAAAGCTGCCCGTCCTGCTGAGGTTCTATATCCCTTTGCTTATATTCATCGCAAAGCAGCTCCTCAAAGGTAGCAAGCTTAGATGTGTCAAGCGTTTTGTACTTCTCCTTATAATGAGACAAAATAACACTCATCGAGGTGACAGGTATCGCACCGTCCTCAATTAATTTATTTGTTCCGTTGAACTTAGCATCAAAAATACTTGCAGGAAGAACAAATATATCTCTGCCTTGGTCTATTGCATAAGAAGCGGTAATAAGCGAGCCGCTTTTAATCCCTGCTTCTGCCACAAAAACGGCATCCGTCAATCCGCTGATAATTCTGTTTCTTGCAGGGAATGTATATTTGCTTGCCTGAGTTTTGGGCGGATATTCTGTGACAAGCGCACCGTTAAGAGCGATTCGCCGTCTCAAATCGGCATTGCTCATAAGGTAATTTGCACCCAAGCCGCAACCCAAAACGGCAATGGTTTTTCCGCCTGCCTCAAGAGCGCCCTCGTGCGAAGCGGTATCTATGCCCAACGCACCGCCGCTGATAATCACACCCGAGCATCTTGCAACGCCTTTTGAAATAACCCTTGACGCTCTTAATGCATACGGTGAAGCCCGTCTTGTGCCGACTGCACCGAAAGTAAAAGATTTATCTATATCGGGGAGCGTGCCGCTAACATAAAGAACGGCAGGAGGATTATAAATATTCTTTAGCTTAACAGGATATTCACTATCCTCATATGTAATTATGCGCCAATTATTTCGTCTGCACTCATCAATAACTTTTTGTGCGTCATCAAGCGTAAAGCTCTCCGTACGCTCCAGAATTTTATCGCTTACATCGGGACAGCATTTTTTCTGAAGGTAATTACTTTCATAAAATGCCTCAATACTGCCGAAATAGTCAAGCACATCTATAAATCTTTTACCGCAGCCTATACAGGACTGAAACCAAACCCAATAAAGTGACCCACTCATCTGAGCATCTCCCACATAGTTATAGAGGCGGCGACACCGGCATTTAGGCTCTCCGCCCTGCCGAGCATCGGTATTGTAATAAGAGAATTACACACAGCCTTAACCTCCTGACTTACTCCGTTTGCTTCATTTCCGATAACGCAAACCGTCTTTTGGCTGAAATCAACATCGGTAATTCTGCATGCATTTGCATCGGGAACGGTAGCGTAAGCATTATAGCCGTCAGCCTCAAGCCTCTTGATATATTCCAAAAGATTGTCCGTTTTGACAATATTCATTCTTAAAAGCGAACCCATAGTGGCTCTGATGGCCTTAGGATTATATATGTCACAGCCTCCGCCGACAATCACGCTGTCAATTCCGAGAGCCTCTGCCGAGCGAATTACAGCGCCGACATTGCTGGGGTCCTGAACATTATCCAGAGCGATAATCTTATCACCGACAGCGTTACTTATACTTTTCATCTTAACCACAAGGAATATGCCCTGAGGCGATTTTGTATCCGTCAGCCTCTGCGCTATTTCGTCGGTAATCAAATATGCGTTATCGCACGCATTAACGAGAGCGTTTACCTTATCGGGATATTTACTCATTATCTCCTCGGTGCATAGCACGCTTTCGCCCTCATAAACAGAATTAAGGACATCAAAGCATAGCCTTGCCCCTTCTAAAACAAAGCGTCTTGCTTCTGCTCTTGCTTTAGATGAGGTGAAGAGTTTTTTGGTGTCCTTAATTAGAGTGTTATTTTTGCTTGTGATTTTTTCCATACACATCTCCTGTGCCAAATTTTGCAAATCTGCTTTTCGTTTAACTAAAATCACCAAACGATACTTTTGATAATTATTATATTTTAATATAATATACATTATAAATAAAAAAATTTCAATACCTAATTTAATTTTTCAAGTTGACTAAGGCGATTATTTGTTTTATAATCAAAATGAAATAATATTGTTAAAGGAAATTTACTATGCCATTTTATGATATTGCACAGCTTAGAGTTGAAATAATCGAGCCGAAAGGCAGAACCGAAAAGCAAGCTATCCCCTATCTCAGCAAAAATCAGGACGAGAACATAAAGGCTAACATCGTTATCAATGTAGACGACAGCAGAGTTGAAGCTGCCATTAAAGAACATCCCGAGCTTAATCAAGGCGATTGGGAATATATGCTGACAGGCAGTGATTTTTACACCGATTTAATCAAATTCAACGGTATACTGCTTCATTCATCTTGCGTTGTTGTTGACGGAGTTGCTTATGCGTTCAGCGCAGACAGCGGTACGGGAAAGTCAACGCACACTCAGCTTTGGTTAAAGCACTTCGGCGACAGAGCTTACATATTAAACGACGATAAGCCTGCCATCAGAATCATAGACGGCAAGCCATATGCGTGCGGTACTCCGTGGAGTGGAAAGTACGATTATTCTACACCGGCTGTTGTGCCGTTGGCAGGAATTTGTTTTTTAAGCAGAAGCGAAACAAACCAAATCAAAAAGGCGGACACAGGCAAGGCGATATATAACATTTTCTCCCAAACCGTAAGACGCTTAGGCGAAGCTCGTATGAATATGCTTATGGATAATCTCAACGAGATATTTAAGCTTGTACCGATTTACGATTTAGGATGCAATATGAGCGACGATGCCGTGCTGTGTTCTTACAACGCAATGAAAAAGGAAATGAGCGACTTTGAATAAAAAAACAAAGCAGGCTGTAATAGTCCTGATTATTACCATTCTGCTTTTGGGATGTGGCTCATTGGGAATTGTCGGCGCTGAAAAATACGAAGAAAATCACAACGCCTCCTCGGTTTCGCAGGAAAGCCGAGAACAGGCATCAAACAGCGATTCTTCCCAATCCGAAACACAGGACGATAACGCACAGAAATCCACAGATTCCAAAAGCAATGACGCCGACAACTCAAACGGCAAAAACACAAACCCGTCAGCATCTAACAAGACAGGTTCAGGCGCATCCGACAAGCAAGGCAATTCCGCCTCTGCATCAGGCTCCGGCTCGGGTTCATCATCGAGTTCAGGCTCGTCAAGCTCCGGCTCGTCGGGCAACGCAACAGCCAAACCGTCACAAAAACCGCAACAAGGTACGAATACCGACGATAAAAAGACCTACAACTGTACCGTAACAATCGACTGCTCGGTAATATTAAATAATATGGGCAACCTCACCGACGGCAAGGAGGCTTATGTTCCGTCAAGCGGTTATATTCTGAAGGATTATTCGCTAAAAGCGAAGCAGGGCGAATCCGTTTATTCCCTGCTCAAAAGAGCCTGTGACGAAAACAACATACCTCTCAACGCAACCGATTCGGGATTCGGAAAGTATGTTTACGGAATTAACAATCTCGACCAAAAGGACTGCGGCTCGGAAAGCGGATGGAAATACAGCGTCAACGGTGTATATCCGGGGCGTTCCTGTGATGCCGAAAAAATAAAATCAAACACAAAAATAGTTTGGAAATATGTAATACATGTAAACGACACCTGATTGTTAAGGTGTCGTTTTTGCGTGTCGTAAAAGTATTATCATCAGCCTATGATTCCTTTTTCAAGGAGAGAACTCTCAACGCTCCCCTTGTCAAGGGGAGACGTCACCGCAGGTGACAGAGGGGATAGTCGTTAGTGCTTAGAGTGCTGTTTGGAGCAGTCAGGCAAATCCCTCCGTCACACCTAACGGTGTGCCACCTCCCTTATTAAGGGAAGCAATCAAGTGCGGCGTGCAAATCCCTCCACCACTTCGTGGTCCCCCTCCCTTAACAAGGGAGGCACAATATCTCATAGGCTCCCTTTTCAAGGGAGCTGTCAGCATAGCTGACTGAGGGATTTGCATAACTGCCTATTATGTGCTTTTTCAGGGGCTTTTTCGACAGCCTGAAATGCTAATTGATTTTGCCTCTCAAATCCTCAAGCACTTTTTTCTCTATTCGGGAAACATAGGAACGACTTATATTCAGCTTCTGTGCAACCTCTCGCTGAGTAAGCGGCTTTTGATTATTCAAACCGTAACGCAAAATAACAATCTCCTTTTCCCTCTCGTTTTTCATATTTTTTATCAGTTCGGTCATCTCGCCGATTCTACGCTTCTTTTCCAGTTCCTCAACAATATCCGTGTCATCACTTATCAAATCCTCAACAGTCAGCGGATTTCCCTGCTTATCGGTTTCTATCGTATCGCCCATAAAAACCTCGCCGTTCTGCTTTTTCAGCGACCTGAAATACATCAAAATTTCATTTTCCACGCACCTTGAGGCATAGGTGGAAAGTCGAGTGCCTTTTGTGTAATCGAAGCTGTCAACTGCCTTAATAAGACCGATTGTGCCTATCGAAATCAAATCCTCGCTGTCATTCGTTTTAGAATAATATTTTTTACAGATATGGCTGACAAGCCTTAAATTTCGCTCTATCAGTACCGCCCTTGCGCCATCATCACCGTCTGCCATTTTTTGCAGATATTCCCTTTCCTCCTTAGCCGACAAAGGCTTTGGAAAGCAGGAGGAATTTTGGATATGCAGGATGAAAAACATAATATTTGCGCCGATAAAGCTAAACAATGCAGATAACATAAAAACCTCTCCCTATCACAAAATACTATGACAGAGAGAGGCAAATAATTCACCCTTCGGATTATTTTACAAATTTTTTCAGCCTGTTTGACAAAATGCAGGCAATAACAATTTTTACAATGTCGGGTACAATGTACGGAGCAACGCACAAACCAAAGATATAAGAGAATGTAACCGCTGTCTTTGACTGCATATAAACGAAAAACCAAACGCTGCCGAATGCGTAACAAACAGCTATACCAAGCACCATAGAAACAGCAAGCGCCCAAATTTTTCCGTTAAATTTATCGCTGAACAATCCAACAATTACGGCTGTAAAAATGAAGCCGATTATGTATCCGCCCGTAGGTCCCGCAAGAACACCCAAGCCCGACTTAAATCCGGCAAATACAGGCACACCTATTGCACCGAGCAAAATATAAATGAGAGTTGAGCAAACGGCACGCTTAGTCTTAAAAAGTCCCGCAATAAGACAAACAGCAAGTGTTTGCAATGTAATCGGAATTTCGCCTATCGGTATCGAAATCCACGCACAAACCGCCATAAGAGCAGCACCGAGTGCAATGTAAATCATATCTATTGTTTTGATTTTACCGTTCTTTTTTTCTGTGTTTTCCATAATATCCTCCTTAAAAATCACTGAGGCTATTGTACCACAAATTTTATGATTGTCAACCAAAAAATCGCAAAAGGTTTACAATCAGCAATTTGACAGAATGATTATTATTTGTTAAACTAATTTTATGGAAGAATTAGTTAAAAAAATCGGCTTAGACAGCGAACTTGCAAATGCTGTGCTTAGCCTTATGAAAGACAAAGAAAACAAAATAAATGTTCTGGCAGAGCGTTGCAAAAAAAGCGGGTTCGGTGTTTTGGCAGGCAAAAACGATTTGACACGACTTGCCGTATGCCTAAAATACACAGAGTATACAAGGCAGCGCTACAAGCAGCTTGGTATAAGCGACGAAATATTTTATGCCACAATGAGCGACATACGCATTTGGTGCGAAAACGACGGTAACAAGGGACTGAAAAACTATCCGTGGATACAAAATCACCTTAAATCCGAGCTGTTTAGACTGGGCAGACTTCAGTTTCAATTATTCACCTGCAACAATGTTGCTTATGATTATAAGCTGTTGCCGTTTGACAAGGGCGAACGAATGATTTTTGTGCATATTCCACAGGGTGAGAGGCTTGAATTTAATGAATGTGTCAAGTCATTTAAGACGGCAAAGGAGTTTTTTGCCGAGCATTTTCCCGATTATGAATACAGATTTTTCATATGCGAAAGCTGGCTGTTGTATGATGAAAACTGGCGATTTATGCGTCCGGGTTGTAACATTTTGCAATTTCAGTCACTATTTGAAATCGTAATATCAAGCCTTGATGACCGACAATCAATAGACAGAATTTTCGGCAAGCGTAAGCTGTTAAAAAAGCACTATCCCGAAGAAACCTCGCTGCAAAAAAGTGCAAAGCAATTCTTGCTTGACGGAGGCAAAATGGGTACAGGCGTAGGAATAAAAGCAAAAAACGAAATATAAAAGCAAAACCGATTTGATACACACTCGTACCAAATCGGCTTTTTTATTACTTATTGTCGCTTTTCTTTATCATTAATTATAATATCTCTGTCGATAGCAGCCATTTCTTCACGAGCTGTTTTTTCTGCATTTTGCTCTCTTTGCTCGCCGAGAAGCTTCTGCCTGATATTATGCTCAGTCATTAAAAATTCCGTTTTTTTACTGTAATAACGATAATTATATACCCCAATAATTATACCGATTACAAGCGAAACAACGCCCACCGCCATAATTATCTTCATTATATCGTTAAGCACATCGGCAAGCGCCATATTATACACATCGACATCCATAAATCTAAGAGTGGAGGTGTACTTCATAATAATTGCAAACGCTGGCAAAATTATCATAGTTTCGCCCGCCGTTATAAGCGCCGTTGCGATATAATCGTATTTTTTATGCCTGCCATATGATGTGAAATCAATTATAAACGCACAGGCAATAAAGGCGATTATCGAAAATACAGCAAGCATAACAGGCTTGTTTGTGTAAGCGAGCGCAAAAATAATTATACTCTTTGTGCTTTCGTCACCGACCGTGTCGTTAAAAACATCAACGGCAAAGCACGCATCACGAACAAGCTCATCCTCGGTAATCGGTATACCGTTAGCCTTGCAATAATTAAGTATGCCCGTACGGTAGTAGCCGTACAGATATTTAGACTCGGTATAATCCGTGTCAAAGCCTTTTACCGTATTATTTGCAGCCTGATGAAGTGCTGTCTTAATATGTCCCTCTTGGATAGCCTCCGTATATGCCTTAGTAGGCAGACCGGTTACATCGGCAACTCCCGACAGGGCGGAATTAACCTCCTCCAAAAGCTGAGCATTATACTTTTCATATCGTTTTTGAACAAAGCTTTCTGTTCTCAGCACACCCGAGGCAATGCTGACGGATACACTTGCGACCACACAGGCAGCCATAACAAGTGCAAGAAAGAAATAGGCAATACGCCTAAGCGAAACAGTTAAATCGTGTCTTTTATCAGCCATATTTCACACCTCAATTCTGCACGGCTTCGGCTATATAAATCGTGTAGAAATACGAGCCGTCTTTTTCAAAATTCTTATACGGTCTGCATAAAATGAGGGTGTTATCCTTCTTATATTTAAGAATCTCATCACGGGTGAGATTAACCTCAATCTGCTTTATTTTATAGGTATACGAATCCTTTGCATAAAAATCGACAGTCACCTCGTCACCGACGGACGCCTTGTGCAAATTACGAAATTCATCATCTGTATTATCGCCGACAATCATAACGCAACCGTTATTCCACGGTTCTGTTGACTCCGGCATAAGGGAAGACGCCTTTGTGTCCTCGTCCTCGCTGTTATAAGTCACCGCACAGCCGAGTGCCACATCGTCCGAGCTTATCCAGCCTACAAATCTGTTAAGTCTAAGCTCCTCAAAACTGTCAAACTCTTTTAGATAATAATCATAATCCTTAGCATTATATGTTTTTACCGCCTGAGTTTTGTCTGTCGCAACAGGCAACGACGCAATGATTTTCGGCACAGATAAAGCCGCCACAACAATCAAAATCGCAACCGTCACAAGCGGAAAAATTACAGTCTTTTTAATATAAGAAGACTTCAAATCATTCATAAAACCCCTCCTGCTTGTACTTACTTAAATTAATTATATACTAAGAGGAAATTTTATTCAAGCATTTTATACATGTCCGAAAAGCAATAATTTTCAAAGCAAGGCGTGACAGGTCATTTCAACACACCCGTAACGGAATACTCCACCCACTCGCTTATATTGACTGCGTGGTCTGCGATTCTTTCAAAATACTTTGCAACCATCAGCAGATTAAGGGCATACTCGCCCTCGTCTGCATTTTCTCCAATCATTTTAACAAGCCTTTTTTTAATGCTCAAAAAACAGTCGTCAACAACATCGTCACGATTTTTGACCGATTCAGCCAATGCCAAATCACTATTAATATATGCCTCAACGCTATCGACAACCATTTGACTTACGGTTTGAGCCATACTGCGAATATCGTGACATTCCGATCCGGTTTTACCATTCATTTTGATTACAATGTCGGAAATATCCTCAGCCTGATCACCTATTCGCTCCATATCCGTAATTATCTTCATAGCTGCTGTTACCATTCTCAAATCCGTTGCCACAGGCTGTTGCTCAAGCAAAAGTTTTAAGCAAACGGATTCTATTTCATGCTCCATATCGTCTATGATATATCCCTGCTCCGTAGCCTTCTTTGCAGAATCAACATTGCCCTCAAGCAACGCCTTAACCGACAAGGCGATTATGCTTTCGCATTCACAGCCCATTTCTGTCATTTCTTGCTTTAAGTATTTTAGCTGTCTGTCAAATCTACTGCGCATTTTATCCAAACCTTCCTGTAATGTAATCCTCTGTGCGTTTGTCACAAGGATTTGAAAAAATCTTTTCCGTATCTGCATATTCAATCAGCTCACCGAGCAAAAAGAATGCAGTTGCATCGGATATACGCAATGCCTGTTGCATATTGTGAGTAACCATAATAATCGTGTACTGCTCCTTGAGTTTCAACGACAGCTCCTCAATTTTCATCGTTGAAATCGGGTCAAGTGCAGAGGTCGGCTCATCCATAAGCAAAACCTTAGGCTTCACCGCAAGCGCTCTGGCGATACAGATACGCTGTTGTTGACCGCCCGACAATCCGAGAGCGTTCTTTTTCAGTCTGTCCTTTACCTCATCCCAAATGGCTGCGTCCCTCAATGCTTGCTCCACGATTTCGTCAAGCTTTGTACGATTTTTTATTCCGTGCGTTCTCGGACCGTAAGCGATATTGTCATAAATACTCATCGGAAACGGATTAGGTTTTTGAAAAACCATACCTATATCCCGTCTAAGCTCGTTTACATCAACATCCTTATCAAATATATTTTTGCCGTTATACTCGACGGTTCCTGTAATTTTAACTCCGTCAATAAGGTCGTTCATTCTGTTAAGCGTTCTTAAAAATGTCGATTTACCACATCCCGACGGACCTATCAGGGCTGTTATGCTCTTTTGCTTAATGTCTATGTTTATATTATTCAATGCCTGATTTTCACCATACATCAGGTTTAAGTCACGAGTCAAAATTATATTATTCATATGCTTTTCCTTTTTGCAAAATATTTGCCTATCAGGCTTGCCGACAAGCTTATTAACAATGTAAGAATCATCAAAATTGCGGCAATGGCAAAGGCAACTTCAAATTCTCCGTCCTCCTTTGCGTAAACATAAAGTGCGACGGTAAGGGTTGCACCCGGTCGCTGAAGTCCGCTGATAATTCCGTTTACGGTGTGGGCAAAGCCTGCGGTAAAGAGCAACGCTGCCGATTCGCCCAAAATTCTGCCGACAGATAAAATACATCCTGTGATTATTCCGTCAACGCATCCGGGCAAAACAACCGTTCTGATTACTCTCCATTTTCCCGCGCCTAAGCCAAAAGCGCCCTCACGATAGCTTTGAGGTACGGTTTTAAGGCTCTCCTGAGTTGTTCTGAGTACAGTAGGCAGGTTCATAATGACAAGCGTAAGCGAGCCTGCCAAAAGGCTTGTGCCGAAATTATTTGAAAACAACAGCATACCGACAAGGCCGTAAATAATAGACGGTATGCCCGACAGGGTTTCCGACGCATATTCTATCGCAGAAACAATCCTTTTGCTTTTTGCGTACTCGGTCAAATATATGGCACCGCCTACTCCCAACGGAAGCACCAAAAGCAGGGTCGCAAATACAATATAAAGCGTATTTAATATATCGGGCAAAATTCCTATTTTATTTGAAAGCGGGCTTGGCTTTGTACTCAAAAACTCCCAAGTAATATTAGGCAAGCCCTTTATAAGCACATAGCCCGACAAAAACAGAACAAGAGCGCCTGTTATTATCGTTGACAAAATCATCAACGTTCTCATAAAGAGAATGTAAGCCTTTCGTTTTCTGTTCATTAGCATTTTCTCTCCTATTTAATAATACACATACTTTGCAAGCGATAACAAAAATTTGTCACACAGCCTTAACCCGAATTATTTTCGCCTGTTCAAAAAATAATTAAGCGTTGCGTTAATCAACATTATGAAAAGATACAGAACCAGCGCTATTGAAAAAAGTGCGTTTCTCTGCAAGCTGCCGGGTGCGGAATATGCCATCTCACTTGCAACAGCTGTGGTCAAAAATCGTACGCTTTGAAACAGTGACGGCATATTTGCAACATTACCGGCAACCATCATAACGGCCATTGCCTCTCCTATCGCTCTTCCTACGCCAAGCACAATCGCAGCGGCAATACCGCTTTTTGCAGCAGGCACGGACACCTTAAAATATGTTTCCGTCTTTGTTGCGCCCAAAGCAAGCGACGCTTGCTCATATTCCTTTGGCACGGCATCAAGCGCCGTTATGGAAACCTTAATAATATTAGGCAATATCATAACCGCAAGCACGATAACTGCTGCTAAAAGAGTTGCACCGTCAGGCACGGAAAATACTTTTCTTATAAGCGGAACAAGCACAATCATACCTACCAAGCCATATACAACCGACGGTATTCCGGCAAGCAAGTCCACGGCATTGCTCATTAACCTCTTGACTGTACTGCTTGCACACTTTGAAAGATATACGGCTGTGAAAAAACCGACAGGAACACCGATAAGTAAAGCACCTGCCATACCGTAAACGCTTGTAAGTATAAACGGCAGTATTCCGTATTTCGGCTCGGAAGCCGTTGACGCCCACTCCTTGCCAAAAAGGAATTTAACAAGACCTATTTCCCTAATAGCGGGCAATCCCGAAATTATAAGATAAGCTGAAATCAAAAGCACACAGCCTACAGTAATCAAGCCAAGCAGCAAAAATATACCGTGTATGACATTTTCGAGCATTTTACTTTTTCTCATACTAATATCTCCAAAAAATCGACGACATAAGCCGCCGATTAGAAATTATTTTACAGGTACAGCTCCTGCGTCGCTGATAATATCGGAAGCCTCTGATGAGGTGATATAGTCGAAGAATTTTTGTGCCTGTGATGAAAGCTTTGTATCCTTCTTTGTAACAAGAACGAACGGACGCTGAATGACATATGTGCCGTTCTTTACGGTTTCCTCACTCGGTGTAACACCCGAAACGCTGAGTGCCTTAACGGTATCCTTTACAGAAGCAAGCGAAGCATAGCCGATTGCGTTTGGATTGCCTGCAACAGTAGTGATAACATCACCGGTTGAAGTGAGTTCTTGACGGTATGCACACTTATCCTCTGTGTCTGTGATTGACTCGAAGCCGTCTCTTGTACCGCTTCCTGCCTCTCTGCCGATTAAAACGATTTCGGCATCCGCACCCCCTACATCCTTCCAATTAGTAATCTCGCCTTTATAAATCTTTGCAATAGTTTCAACATCCAAATCACTCACCTGATTTTCAGGATTAACAATCATTGCAATTCCGTCATAAGCAAGAACGGTTTCCTCAAGTCCTTTTGCCTTTTCCTCATCTTTGAGGCTTCTGCTTGAAAGACCGATATCACAGCGACCTTCTTCAACTGCCTGAATGCCCGAGCCTGAACCCGTCGCATTATATGTAACGGAAATACCGTTATTCTGCTCAAATGATTCGCTCAACGCACCGATTACCTTGCTCATAGAGGTTGAGCCGTCTGTAGAAACAGAACCTGTATCCTTATTTCCCGAGCAAGCCGCAAATGCTACGCAAACAATTAATACTGCTGCCAATACACTGATTATTTTCTTTGTTTTTTTCATTTTCAAATCTCCTTTTGAAATTTCATTTGTTCCTTAGAACAATCACATATTAAAACCGTTCGGTAAAATTTGTAATTAAGCAAAGTAAAGATTCGGTAAAAATTCTGATAATCAAAAATGTGGCAAAAATGCAAAAAAGGAACACCGCATTTTATCGCAGTATTCCTTATATTGCTTATATATTATTTTTTACTACATTATAGTATGCTGAAATTTACTACAACTGCCGCAAAAACGATAGATACCATTGAAAGCAGCTTAATCAAAATATTTATCGACGGTCCTGAAGTGTCCTTAAACGGGTCGCCTACGGTATCGCCGACAACGGCAGCCTTATGCTGTTCGCTTCCCTTTCCGCCGTGCGCACCCGATTCTATATACTTTTTTGCATTATCCCAAGCGCCGCCCGAATTAGACATAAATATAGCCATCAAAAATCCTGTAACGGTTGCTCCTGCAAGCATACCGACAACACCCTTATAGCCTAAAATCAAACCGACAACAATAGGAGTTGCAACTGCAATCACAGTCGGCAAAATCATTTCCTTTAAGCTTGAGCGTGTGCAAAGGTCAACGCAAGAAGCATAATCGGGGTCGGTTTCGCCCTTCATCAATCCCTTAATTTCCTTAAACTGACGGCGCACCTCAACAACAATGCTCTGTGCTGCTCTGCCGACAGATTCCATAGTGAATGCCGCAAAAACGAACGGCAGACACGCACCGATAAACAGACCAATCAAAACGACCGGATTCATTAGATTAAAATCGTCAAATGTAATACCCGACTTAACAGTTTGAACCTTATCAATATATGAAGCAATAAGTGCAAGCGCAGTCAATGCAGCAGAGCCGATAGCAAAGCCCTTACCGGTTGCGGCTGTTGTATTTCCAAGCGAATCGAGTGCGTCCGTACGCTCCCTTACCTCAGGAGGCAATCCTGCCATTTCAGCAATCCCTCCCGCATTATCCGCAACAGGGCCGTAAGCGTCGGTTGCAAGAGTAATTCCGAGAGTAGACAGCATACCGACTGCAGATAAAGCAATACCGTACAATCCGACAGCGGTTGAGCCTGCTCCACCCGAAACAAAATACGAGCAAAGCACGCTTATTGAAACAATCACAATAGGAACGGCAGTTGACTTCATACCAAGCCCGATACCGCCTATTATAATAGTTGCCGAGCCTGTTTCACTTGTAGAAGCAAGCTTTCTGGTAGGCTTATATGTATCGGAGGTGAAAAACTCGGTTGAAAATCCGATAAGCACGCCTGCAATAAGTCCCGAAATGATTGCAAAATACAAGCCGAGATTTTGCTTGCCGAGAACAAAAAGCACAACAGGCAATGCTATTATACCGATTCCGACAGCACTGAGATTAGTACCTCTTCTGAGTGCTTTAAGCAATGACTTTTGCTCTATGCTTTCTCCCGTACGAACAAAGAATGTGCCGATAATTGACATAATAATTCCGATTGCGGCAAGAAGCATAGGCACTGCCATAGCCTTAATATCCCCGTTAAATGCAGAAACTCCGAGTGCCGAAGCAGAAATTACCGAGCTTACATAACTCTCGTAAAGGTCTGCACCCATACCTGCCACATCGCCTACATTATCGCCCACATTATCGGCTATTACAGCAGGGTTACGAGGGTCGTCCTCGGGTATACCTGCCTCAACCTTGCCCACAAGGTCTGCACCGACATCGGCAGCCTTGGTAAATATACCGCCGCCCACACGGGCAAACAATGCCATAGACGATGCACCCATACCGAAAGTGAGCATTGCGCCGGTTACATCGGGAGCGTCAAGCTTAAACACAAATTTAAGCAAGAAAAACCATACCGAAATATCAAGCAAGCCCAAGCCGACAACGGTAAATCCCATAACTGAGCCTGCCGAAAATGCGACACGCAAGCCTTTATTCAGTCCCTCTCGACACGCATTGGCAGTTCTGCAATTTGCATTAGTGGCGATTTTCATACCGATAAAGCCCGAAAGCCCCGAGAAAAATCCGCCCGTAACAAACGCAAACGGAACAAACCAAGTTAAAAATCCAAACGCAGCCATTATGCAAAGCACAACGAACATACAAGCAAAGAAAACAAACACAACCTTATACTGTCTTTTCAGATAAGCATTTGCGCCCTGCTTAATTGAGTCCGAAATCTTTGCCATTTTTTCTGTACCCTTATCCGCTTTCAGCACTTTTTTTGCAGTAAAAAACGCAAAAACCAATGCAAGCACCGAGCCGATAAAGGTAAACAAGACTAAGTATTTCTCCATAATATACCTCTTTATATTTTTTCTGCACTTCTATTATATTATTAATTGTCGGCTTTTTCAACATAAATTTAGAAACGATAATATAATTTTTGTAGAACTTCAACAAAGAAGCAATAGTCCACAAGTGATAAATCCGAAAAGCTAAATATTATTTATTTAGACATAAAAAATCCTGCCGATACTTTCGTACCAACAGGATTTTCGTTCGTTTCAAATGCTCATACGCTGTGCGTAAGGCGAGCATTTTATCTGTTTGAATTTATTGATTAGTTCTCCGGAGCATAGTAATCAACAAGCTTAGCGAGCTTATTGTACTTATCGATTGAGTTCTCTGCTGCGATAGCGAAGAGCTTTTCAGCCTTGCCCGGGAATGAACGCTTGAGAGCAGAATATCTTGTTTCACCCTCAATGAACTCAACATAGTCAGCCGATGGAGCTTTAGAATCAAGGCTAAACGGATTCTTACCCTCTGCGATAAGAGCAGGATTGTAACGGAAAAGATTCCAATAACCTGCGGCAACAGCCTTCTTCTGCTCCATCTGGTTAAACGGCATCTTGATACCATGGTTGATACAAGGAGCGTAGCAGATAACGATTGAAGGACCGTTATAAGCAGCAGCCTCCTGGAATGCCTTTAAGCACTGATTTGCATTAGCACCCATAGCAACCTGAGCAACATATACATAGCCGTATGACATAGCGATTTGAGCAAGGTCCTTCTTCTTAACTACCTTACCCGAAGCAGCAAACTTAGCAACCGCACCGGTAGGAGTAGCCTTAGAAGCCTGTCCGCCTGTATTTGAGTAAACCTCTGTATCGAATACTACAATGTTTACATCCTCGTGAGAAGCGATAACATGGTCAAGACCGCCGAATCCGATATCGTAAGCCCAACCGTCACCACCGAAGATGAACTGATATTTCTTAGCGGCATAATCTGCATCCTTGAGGAAATCAGCGGCAGCGTCAGCAGCCTCACCGTCAAGAGAAGCGTTCTTAACAGCCTCGATGAGAGCCTTAGCGTCTACATCGTTCTTAGAAGCGTCCTCATATGAAGCAAGCCAAGCGTCAGCCTCTTTAATGCCTGCATTAGAAAGAACCTCTGCATCGCCTGCAAGTCTTTCTCTAATCTGCTTTTGAGCAAGATACATACCGTAACCGAACTCAGCGTTGTCCTCAAACAATGAGTTAGACCAAGCAGGTCCGTGTCCGTTCTCGTCTACTGTATAAGGAGTTGACGGAGCAGAGCCACCCCAAATTGAAGAACAGCCTGTTGCGTTAGCGATATACATTTTATCACCATAAAGCTGAGTAACAAGTTTAGCGTACGGTGTCTCACCACAGCCTGCGCAAGCACCCGAGAATTCAAGATAAGGCTTTCTGAACTGAACGCCGATTGTGTTAGGTGTAAGAACTTCAGGCTTAACAGGTGTATTTACAAGTGCGTCAAATGACTTTTGAACATGAAGCTGTGAAGCGATTGGCTTCATAGTGAGTGACTTTGTAGGACAAACATTTGCACAAGAGCCACATCCGGTACAGTCAAGAGCAGAAACAATAAGAGCATACTGATAATCTGTCTTTTTATGCTTAATCATTGTTGTTCCCTCAGGTGCGGCAGCAGCCTCCTCTGCGGTCATAACAATAGGTCTGATTACTGCGTGAGGACAAACCATTGAGCAAAGGTTACACTGAGCGCACTTAGAAGCATCCCACTCAGGAACAGAGATAGCAATACCTCTCTTTTCAAATGCGGCAGAGCCTTGTGGATATACACCGTCAGCGCTGTCAACAAATGCAGAAACAGGAAGGTCGTCGCCGTGAAGTCTGCCGACAGGATCAAGAATGTCCTTAACAAACTTCTTCATTTCAGGTCTGTCTGTATCAACGTGAAGGTTTCTGTCCTCATCAACAGCGTCCTTCCAAGAAGCGGGAACATCAATCTTAACAACTTCCTTAGAGCCTCTGTCAATACCGTTGCAGTTAGCGTTTACGATAGCCTCGCCCTTCTTAGAGAACTTAGCAACAACCTTTTCCTTCATATATCCGATAGCCTCGTCAACAGGAAGAATTCCGCTGATTGTAAAGAATGCGGACTGAAGAATTGTTGAAGCTCTGCCAGGAAGTCCAACCTCCTCGGCAATCTTAATACCGTTAATTGTATAGAGGTTAATATCGTTCTCTGCAATATATCTCTTCATTGATGCAGGAAGCTGAGCATCAAGCTCGTCAGGTGACCAAATACAGTTGAGAAGGAATGTTCCGCCCGGAACAAGGTCCTGAACCATATCGTACTTAGTAACATAAGACGGGTTGTGACAAGCTACAAAGTTTGCCTTATTAATAAGGTATGTTGAAGTAATAGGTGATGAACCAAAACGAAGGTGAGATACAGTAATACCGCCCGACTTCTTACTGTCATAGAAGAAGTAACCCTGAGCATACATATCTGTATGGTCACCGATAATCTTAATAGAGTCCTTATTTGCACCCACTGTACCGTCTGAACCAAGACCCCAGAACTTACAAGAGGTTGTACCCTTTGGAGTTGTGTCAGGAGTTTCTGTGATAGGAAGCGAAAGGTCTGTAACGTCATCGTTGATTGAAAGAACGAATGTCTTTTTAGGCTCAGGTGCATTCATATTAGCAAATACTGCAATGATATGAGCAGGAAGTGTATCCTTTGAGCCGAGACCGTAACGACCGCCGTAAACAGGAACAGAATCAAGCTCTGTACCCTTGAGGGCAGCAACAACATCAAGATAAAGAGGCTCGCCGAGTGCGCCCGGCTCCTTAGTTCTGTCGATAACAGAAATGTGCTTAACGCTCTTAGGAATAGCATTTACAAGATGCTTAGCAGAGAAAGGTCTGTAAAGGTGTACGCTTACCATACCAACCTTTTCGCCTCTTGCGTTTAAGAAATCAACTGTCTCCTTAATTGTATCACAAACAGAACCCATAGCGATAATAACACGCTCTGCATCCTCTGCGCCGTAATAATTAAAGAGCTGATAATTTGTACCGATTTTTTCGTTTACCTTATTCATATATGCCTCTGTGGCAGAAACTGCGTCGGCATAATACTTATTACAAGCCTCTCTGTGCTGGAAGAAAATATCTGAATTTTCTGCCGAGCCACGGAGAACAGGGTGTTCAGGATTTAATGCTCTTGCTCTGAAGTCTGTAACATCCTGCATATCGAGCATATCTCTGAGATCTTCATAATCCCAAGTCTCAATCTTTTGTACTTCGTGAGATGTACGGAAACCGTCAAAGAAATGAAGGAACGGTACTCTTGACTTGAGAGTTGCAAGGTGAGCAACTGCGCCAAGGTCCATAACTTCCTGAACATTAGCAGAGCAAAGCATAGCATAGCCTGTTTGACGACAAGCCATAACATCGGAATGGTCGCCGAAAATGTTCAATGCGTGAGTAGATACGCAACGAGCAGATACATGAATAACACTCGGAATAAGCTCGCCCGCAATCTTATACATATTAGGAATCATGAGAAGGAGACCCTGTGAAGCAGTATATGTTGTGGTCAACGCACCTGCCGACAAAGAGCCGTGAACTGCACCGGCTGCACCTGCTTCTGATTCAAGCTCTGCAACCTTAACAGTCTGTCCAAATAAGTTCTTCACCCCTCTTGCCGCCATAGCATCTGTTTCTTCAGCCATCGGTGAAGAAGGTGTGATAGGATAGATAGCAGCAACTTCTGTAAACGCATAGCTTACATGAGCAGCAGCGCTGTTACCATCCATAGTTTTCTTTTTTCTTGCCATTTTAATTTACCTCCGTAAAAGATAGTACCGTAATCGGCATAATATAACACCGTTAATACTATCCTTAATTATATCATTGTAAAATCTCAAATTCAACCATATTGCAAGCTTTTTTCTTAATACTTACGCCCCGAAATGCAATTATTTTTTGCCGTTCGTGGTTTTGCACAAATAAGTTAGCGACTTGTTGTGTAAAACGCATATAGCCTTCTTGCCGAACTAAAATACGCACCCTCCTCAGCACCTGCGACGACTGATTTATAATAACGATTGGAACAAATAAAATTTGACAAGTAAAAATATAATACAGAAAATTATGTAAATAAATCTAAAAAAATCCTTGACAAATAATAATCTTTATTGTATAATTTCTAAGCGTTGGTAATTACGCAGTAACACTCCCACGGGAGTTTTACATATACCGAGGTGTAACTCAGTTTGGCTAGAGTGCCTGCTTTGGGAGCAGGATGCCGCAGGTTCAAGTCCTGTCACCTCGACCATTTGACCTTAGAAAGCAAATGCTTCCTAAGGTCTTATTTATTATCCAAATACCGATTTTCTTGCACAAGGCAGACAATAGTGCAACATAATACACAAAAATTACGAACAACGAAAATCGGTACAAGCTTCTGCTCATTTACCCGCTTAAAAAGCTGAAATCTTGTGCAAAATATCCATATTTTACACGAACAGAGAGCATAAAAACACGAAAGCATATATAGAAATTGCACAAATATACATTTTTTTGTTGACAAATAAAAATCAGTAGCGTATGATGAAAACATAGAAAGAACAAGGGCGTTCCACAGTTAGTGGAGCGCCCTGTTCTCATTTTATAGACTGCTCTGCGGCTTAATGCAGTTTATAAAAAATTATAGGAGGGCATATATTATGAGTAAGTACACAAAGGAAAAAATCTTAGCCGAGGCTAAGAAAAACGGCGTTGAATTTATCCGCCTACAATTCACTGATTTATTCGGCATTATGAAAAATGTTGCAATTACAGTGTCACAGCTTGAGAAAGCACTCGACAACGACTGTATGTTCGACGGCTCATCAATCGACGGTTTTGTTCGCATAGACGAAAGCGATATGTATTTGCATCCGGATTACAGCACTTGGGCAATTTTCCCTTGGCGCAAGCATCAAAATGCACAGACTGCTCGTTTGATTTGTTCCGTTTACAAGGCTGATAATGTTACACCGTTTGAGGGCGACCCGAGAAATGTGTTGCAAAAGGTTATCGACCAAGCGGCTCAAATGGGTTACGGCTTTAATGTCGGACCTGAATGCGAGTTCTTCCTGTTTAACACAAACGAGAACGGTATTCCGACTCTTGACACCAACGACAAGGCAGGCTATTTTGACCTTAACCCGATTGACACGGGTTCTAATTGCAGAAGAGACATTTGCCTTGCTCTTGAAGAAATGGGATACACTATTGAGGCTTCGCACCACGAGGTTGCCGAAGGTCAGCACGAGATTGATTTTCAGTTTGGCGATGTAATGACAACAGCCGACAGAGTAATGACCTTCAAGCATGTTGTAAAAACTTACGCTACAAAGCACGGCTTGCACGCAACATTTATGCCTAAGCCGATTGAGGGTATCAACGGCTCGGGTATGCACACAAATATGTCACTCTACGACCTAAAAACAGGCGAAAACATTTTTGACGACCCTAACGGCAAGCTTGGCTTGAGCGAAAAGGCTTACAGCTTTATTGCAGGCATTATGGAGCATATCCAAGGTATGGCAGTAGTTTCAAACCCTACCGTCAACTCATACAAGAGATTAGTACCGGGTTATGAAGCTCCGTCATATTTAGTATGGTCAACATCAAACAGAAGCTGTCTTGTTCGTATTCCTGCTGCCAGAGGCAAGGGTACAAGAGTCGAGCTGAGATGTCCCGACCCGACCTGCAATCCGTATCTTGAAATGGCTCTTTGCCTTGCGGCAGGTCTTGACGGAATCAAAAATGGCTTAAAGCCTGCTCCTGCTTATGATAAAAATGTATTTGCGCTAAGCGATGAGGAGCTTAATGCAAACGGAATCAAATGCTTGCCGGGTTCTCTTGCCGAAGCTATTGCGGCTGCTGAGGCTGACCCGTTTATTAAAGAAACACTCGGCGATCATGTATTTTCTAATTATATTGCAGGCAAAAAGGCTGAATGGGACAGCTACAAAACCTCCGTATCACAATGGGAAATTGATCGCTATATGATTAATTATTAATTAACCCTCTCTTATGGCCCTAACGGGTCGTTTTATAGTCGGCATCCTTGAGATTTTTCTCAGGGATACCGATGAACATTATTTGCCCGACACATTGCGGTTTCGTGTCTCGGCAAATCAAAAGCAATTCTATGTCTATAACAAACTATGGGAGAACTTAATATGAACGATTCATTTTTAACTGCTATCTCGGATAGTGTTTTTGGAGTCTGGTTTTTAATCGGTGCTGCCCTTGTATTTTTTATGCAATGTGGATTTGCTATGGTTGAAAGCGGATTTACCAGAGCAAAAAATGCAGGAAATATTATAATGAAAAATCTTATGGATTTCTGCATCGGTGCTTTGATGTTTATTCTCATCGGCTATGGTTTAATGTTTGGCGAAGATTATATAGCCGGACTCTTTGGTTTACCTACACTTAAATTGTTGACAAATTACGCTTCATCAAGTGCAGATTGGTCAAATTTCGTATTCAATCTTGTGTTCTGTGCAACGGCGGCAACCATTGTTTCGGGTGCCATGGCAGAACGAACAAAATTTAGTTCATACTGTATTTATTCCGCTGTTATTTCGGCAGTTGTATATCCGATTGAGGCGGGCTGGATTTGGAATTCAAACGGTTGGCTTGCAAAAATGGGATTTCACGATTACGCAGGCTCAACCGCAATTCATATGGTCGGCGGTATTGCTGCACTTGTCGGAGCAATTTTTCTCGGCCCTCGTATCGGAAAATATGTCATTGATAAAAAAACCGGAAAGAAAAAGGCAAAGGCTATCCCCGGTCATTCATTGACTTTGGGCGCATTAGGTGTATTCATTCTTTGGTTTGGATGGTACGGCTTCAACGGTGCAGCCGCAAAGGATGTTGACACGCTTGCCTCTATCTTTCTCACAACAACACTTGCACCGGCGACTGCCACCTGCGTAACCATGATATTCACTTGGCTCAAGGACGGAAAACCCGATGTTTCAATGTTGCTTAATGCTTCGCTTGCAGGTTTGGTTGCAATAACCGCCCCATGTGACTGCGTTGACGCTTTGGGTTCAATCATCATCGGTGCTGTTTCGGGTATACTTGTTGTAGTAGTTGTTGAGGGACTCGACAAAAAGCTTCACATAGACGACCCTGTCGGCGCAATCGGTGTTCATCTGGCAAACGGCGTTTGGGGTACTATTGCAGTAGGTTTATTTTCAACAGGATATGACGGCGTAGGAAAAGGTTTATTCTACGGCGGCGGTTTCAAGCAGTTGGGAATACAGCTTATCGGCTTTGTATCAGTTGCCGCTTGGGCTGTAGTTACAATGATTATTGTATTTACTCTTATCAAAAAGACAAACGGCCTTCGTGTTACGGCAGAAGAAGAAATCAAGGGTCTTGATTCAACAGAGCATAATTTACCGTCAGCGTATGCTGATTTTGTTCCGACAAGCGTGCTTATCAATTCGGCTGTGCCTGCACAATCGGTTGAAAAAGCTATCCCTGTCGAAACCTTTACAACAAAGACCGATGCAGTGCTTTCAAAGGTTGTTATGATTTTCAACCCTTCAAAATTTGAAGAATTAAAGGAAGCTATGAACAGCATCGGCGTTACAGGTATGACAGCCACAAATGTTATGGGTTGCGGTGTCCAAAAGGGACACATCAAAAAGTACCGTGGTGTAGAAATTGAAGAAATGAGCCTACATCCAAAAATGAAGCTGGAAATGGTTGTTTCGGCAGTTCCTGTTAAAACTGTTGTGGAAACAGCAAGAAAGGTACTTTACACCGGAAACATCGGTGACGGAAAAATCTTCGTCTACGATGTAGAGGATGTTATGAAGGTTCGTACCGGCGAACACGGCTACGATGCACTTCAGGACATTGACGGTGAATAAAAAATTACACGGTAACAGGGCGAGCGAAAGCTTGCCCGATTGCCGTATATAAACTATCGGAGGTTATCTATGTTAAAGGAAGGACAAGTTAGAATTCCGAGTGGGTGTGCGATTGCGGCGATTATTGACAGAAAGGGCAATAAAATAAACGGCTCTGAAATCATTAAATCCATTGCACTTATGCACGACAGGTCAAACGGACTCGGAGGCGGTTTTGCCGCATACGGAATTTACCCGGAGCATAAGAACGAATATGCCATTCATGTATTTTATGACAACGCAGAAGCTAAAAAGCAATGCGAGGATTTTTTATTTAGGCACTTCAATATAGATGTTGCGGAAAGAATCCCTACACGAAAGGTAGAGAGCATAGAAAACGGACCTGACATTTGGCGATATTTCGGCAGAGCAAACAGAGTAAGAATGAACAATGCCCGTCTCGACGAGCTTGAATATGTTGCTCAATGCGTAACAAATGTAAACAACTCAATCAAAGGCGCATATATCTTTTCAAGCGGAAAGAATATGGGCTGTTTTAAGGCTGTCGGCTATCCTGAGGATGTCGGCAAATTTTATATGCTGGAGCAATATGACGCTTACATTTGGACAGCGCACGGCAGATTTCCGACGAACACTCCCGGCTGGTGGGGCGGCTCACATCCGTTCAACATTCTTGATTGGTCAATAGTTCACAACGGTGAAATATCGTCATATGATGCAAACAGAAGATACATCGAGCAATTCGGCTACATATGCACAATGCAAACGGACACGGAGGTTATCACATATTTATTTGACCACCTGTTGCGTCATCACAACTTACCCATCGAGGTTGCCGCAGATGTTTTAACAGCACCCGAATGGAGCGAAATCGACAGAATGGATAAGGACAAAAAAGAATATTTCACAAATCTTCGTGCCATTTACAGCGGAGCTTTGGTAAACGGTCCGTTTTCTGTTATTCTCGGCTCAAACAAAGGCTTGCTTGCAATAAACGACAGGCTGAAGCTTCGTTCTCTGACCGCCGCAACAAAGGGCGACAGAGCTTATTTCGCAAGTGAGGAGTCGGCTATCAGGATTATTTGCCCTGAGCCTGACAAGGTATGGTCTGTTTCGGGCGCAGAGCCTGTTTTCATCCCTCTTGAAATTGACGAAAAGGAGGATGACGAATAATGATTGGATATATCCCAAGAAGATTTACCTTAATCCGTGACAAGAATTTATGCACAAATTGCGGCGGCTGTGTCACTCAATGTATAAACGAATGCCACTTTTTAGCAGATGACGGCAAAACGGTTCTGTCAAATTCAAACAACTGTGTTGCCTGTCACAGATGCGTTGATATGTGTCCAAGCAGCGCATTGAGAATAGAAAAATATGTTTGCGATTACCGTGACAATGCAAACTGGACGCCTCAATATCAGCAGGAAATTGTAAGGCAGGCGAACACAGGTTCTACCCTGCTGTCCGCTATGGGCAATCCAAAGCCTTATCCGATTTATTGGGACAAAATTTTGCTCAACGCTTCTCAGGTTACCAACCCATCCATCGACCCGTTGCGTGAGCCTATGGAAATCAGAACGATTTTAGGTCGCAAGCCCAACAAAATAGAAGTAGAGAAAAAAGGCAAATCAATAACTAAAATGCCTCCGCAGGTAATGATTGAAACACCTATTATGTTTTCGGCAATGAGCTTTGGCTCAATATCGCTCAACGCTCAAAAATCGCTTGCCATAGCTGCACAAAATCTCGGAACGCTCTTTAACACAGGCGAGGGCGGTTTGCATCCCGACCTAAAAAGCTTTTGTGATTGGACGGTTGTTCAGGTTGCATCGGGAAGATTCGGAGTGCATAAGGATTATTTGAATAATTGCAAATTTATAGAAATCAAAATCGGTCAAGGTGCAAAACCGGGTATCGGCGGTCATTTGCCGGGTGAAAAGGTAAATGTCGAGGTTTCAAATGCCCGTATGATTCCCGAGGGCAGTGATGCGATTTCCCCTGCCCCACACCACGATATTTATTCCATTGAGGATTTGCGACAGCTGATTTGGAGCTTGAAGCAAGCTACTGATAACCAAAAGCCTGTTGCCGTAAAAATCGCAGCAGTACACAATGTTGCTGCCATTGCTTCGGGTTGTGCAAGAGCAGGTGCGGATATTATCGTAATCGACGGCTTCAGAGGAGGCACAGGTGCTGCTCCCACACGAATCCGTGACAATGTCGGTATTCCGATTGAGCTTGCGCTTGCCTCAGCCGACCAAAGGTTAAGAGATGAGGGAATACGCTCAACCGTTTCGCTTGTTGCAAGCGGTTCATTCAGATGCTCAAGCGATATTGTCAAAGCCATTGCGTTAGGTGCAGACGCTTGTTATGTTGCTTCTGCTGTGCTTATTGCAATGGGTTGTCATATGTGTCAGACCTGCAACACGGGCAAATGTAATTGGGGCATTGCAACCCAAAGACCGGAGCTTACAAAAAGGCTCAACCCAGAGCAGGCACACAAAAGAGTAGAAAATCTAATCACCGCTTGGAATCACGAAATCAAAGAAATTATGGGCGGTATGGGTATCAACTCGGTTGACTCATTACGCGGAAACAGGCTTATGCTTCGTGGCATAGGACTGTCTGAAAAAGAGCTTGAAATCCTCGGAATCAAGCACGCAGGCGAATAGGAGGTGTTGAGATGATAGAAGCAGGACTCAGAAGATACGAGGAAATAAATGATGAAATCAAGGCGGCACTTTCGTGTCACAGCAAATGTACCGTAAAGGATGTAAACGGTCAGCGATACATCGGTTGTGCTTTAGACGAGGGAAAGACCATTGAAATATACGGCACTCCCGGCAACGATATGGCTTGCTATCTCAACGGCGGAAGAGTGATTGTATACGGAAGCTGTCAGGACGCTGTCGGCAACACAATGAACGGAGGCGAAATTGTCGTTCATGGTCACAGCGGAGACGCTATGGGTTACGGTATGCGTGACGGTCAAATTTACATTCGCGACAATGTTGCGTGCCGTGGCGGTATTCATATGAAAGAATTTAGAGAAATGCGTCCCGTTCTTGTTATAGGTCAAAACGCAGGCTCGTTTCTCGGCGAATATATGGCAGGAGGAACGATAGTACTTTTAGGGCTGAACATCAAGCACGGAGAAAAGCTGTTCGGCACGCATTGCGCAAGCGGTATGCACGGCGGAAAAATTATTGTCAGAGGCACATTCCCAAAAGAAAATTTGAGCGAAAACATCAAGGTCGAGGCATTAAACGCCGAGGATGAAAAAGAGCTGAAAGCCTACATAAAAAAATACTGCAAATACTTTGGTGCGGATTTTGACGAAATTATGGCAAAGCCGTTCAAAAAACTTGTGCCGGCGACTTCAAGACCGTACGCAAACCTGTATACACCGAATTAAATCGAGTTCGGCATATTTGACTTAGTATTTTCAGAGGTGTTTTTAATGTTTAATAATCTACACGAGGAATGCGGTGTTTTCGGTATATACGAGACAAAAACCGCTTATGTTGCACAAACGGTTTACTCGGCACTTTATGCGCTTCAGCACAGGGGTCAGGAAAGCTGCGGCATAGCAGTCAACGACGACGGTGTGTTTGCTCATCACAAGGGCAACGGACTTGTGCCGGATGTGTTTACAAGAGAAAAGCTTGAGCATTTAGGTATGGGAAATATGGCTATCGGTCATGTTCGTTATTCAACAACAGGCGGAAAGAACATCAACAATGTTCAGCCTCTTGTTATCCGTCACATAAAGGGCAACCTTGCACTGGCGCACAACGGAAACCTTGTAAACGCTATGGATATTCGCAAAAGCTTTGAGCTAAACGGCGGAATATTTCACGGCACAAGCGATACAGAATCAATGGCTTACGAAATCGTTTCAAATCGACTTACCGGCAAAAGCACGGAGGAAGCCATAAAGAAAGCTATGCCCAAACTAAAGGGTGCTTACTCCTGTGTTGTAATGACTGCAACAAAGCTGATTGCCTTTCGTGACCCAAACGGTTTCAGACCGCTTTGTTTCGGTCAAACCGAGGACGGTGCGATTTGTATAAGCAGCGAAAGTTGTGCGCTCGACTCCGTCGGCGCAAAATTCATTCGTGATGTAATGCCGGGCGAAATAATAACCGTCGATTCAAACGGCATTCACTCGGACAAAACTCACTGCAAGAAAAAAGGCACGATTTGCGTATTTGAATACATATATTTTGCAAGACCGGACAGCGTTATTGACGGCGCTTCGGTTGAGCACGCACGAATGAGGGCAGGCAAATTTCTTGCAAAGGAAAGCCCTGTTGATGCCGATATTGTAATCGGTGTACCCGACAGCGGACTTGAGGCTGCTCTCGGCTATGCAAACGAAAGCGGAATACCTTACGGCATAGGCTTTATCAAAAACAGGTATATCGGCAGAAGTTTCATTCAGCCAAATCAAGCTCAGCGTGAGGATGCCGTTAAAATCAAGCTGAATGTTATCAAGGAAAACATAAAAGGCAAGCGAGTTATTATGATAGACGACTCGATTGTTCGAGGTACAACCTGTGCAAGAATAGTAAAACTACTCAGGGAAGCGGGCGCAAAAGAGGTGCATATGCGAGTGTCGTCTCCGCCGTTCAGGCACCCGTGCTATTTCGGAACGGATGTAGACAGCGAGGAAAACCTCATAGCTTGCCGATACAACACCGTCGAAGAAATAGCAAAAGAAATCGGTGTTGACAGTCTTGCATATTTATCAATAAACGCAACGCATATGCTGACAGAAAAATCCGGCGAGGGTTGCTGTGACGGCTGCTTTACGGGCAACTATCCAATCGAAGTTCCAAAGGAACAGCCAAAGGACAAATTCGAGGAGAAAATAAATAAAAAATCAAGCTACTATCAAGTGCTTGATTAGAAGAATCGCAAAAGCGTTACAATATAAAGCATAGTTCATAAAAACAAATACTAAAACAAAAATACACCAACACTTGCGTATTGGTGTATTTTTTATAGCGCAATGGGCAAAGCTCGAAAGTATTAAATCAATTAATCCTTATGCAATATGCCCCATTGCCCCAAAATTTTTTAATTAGTGATTAGCCAAGCTCTGAGAAGTACTTGATTGTTCTAACCATCTGAGAAGTATAAGAGTTCTCGTTATCATACCAAGAAACAACCTGAACCTCATAAGTATCGTCAGCAACCTTGAGAACCATTGTCTGAGTTGAATCGAAGAGTGAACCGTATCTCATACCAACGATATCGGAAGAAACGATGAGATCCTCGTTATAACCGAAGGACTCTGTTTCCTCAGCCTTCATAGCTGCGTTGATAGCGTCAACTGTAACTTCCTTATCTGTCTTAATAACAGCAGTAAGGATAGTTGTTGAACCTGTCGGGGTAGGAACTCTCTGTGCAGAACCGATAAGTTTGCCGTTGAGTTCAGGGATTACAAGACCGATAGCCTTAGCAGCACCTGTTGAGTTAGGAACGATATTAACAGCACCTGCACGAGCGCGACGAAGATCACCCTTTCTCTGAGGACCGTCAAGAATCATCTGATCGCCTGTGTAAGCGTGAATTGTGCACATGATACCACTCTGGATAGGAGCGAAATCGTTAAGAGCCTTTGCCATAGGAGCAAGGCAGTTAGTTGTGCATGAAGCAGCAGAAATAACTGTATCGTCTGCTGTAAGTGTATCGTGGTTTACATTATATACGATGGTAGGAAGATCGTTTCCTGCAGGAGCAGAAATAACAACCTTACGAGCGCCTGCCTGAATATGAGCAGAAGCCTTCTCCTTTGAAGTATAGAAACCTGTGCACTCGAGAACTACGTCTACGCCAAGTTCGCCCCAAGGAAGATCGGCAGCGTTAGGCATTTTGTAGATAACGATTTTCTTACCGTCAACTACGATATAGTTATCCTCGCCTTCACCCTCGTGGAAATCAACAGTGTGACCCTGAGCAACATAGTTACCCTGTGATGAGTCATACTTGAGAAGATGAGCAAGCATCTTTGCACTTGTAAGATCGTTGATTGCAACTACTTCATAACCTTCTGCACCGAACATCTGGCGGAAAGCAAGACGACCGATACGGCCAAAACCGTTAATAGCAACTTTTACCATTGGAAATTACCTCCGAAAATAATTTAATAAATTGCATATTGCTTTTTATTTTTGCACTATTATTTTATACTTTTCAGCTCAAATAATCAAGAAAAAAATACAAATTTTACAGATTATACAAAAAGAATGTATAGTTATGTTGAAATTGTGACAGTTTTATCAATCACTATTCAATTTATCCAAAAACTTGTGTTCATTTTTGTCAATATTGTCAAATCAAAGATAAAATTATTGTATTCGACACAAGCATTCCCTCGGGAGTAAGTGCAAGTCTGTCTCCCTGCTGTGTCATCAACCCCGCTTTTATAAGAGCCGAGATGTCCTTTTTTATCAGACCTTTATCTATGCCTTGCGTAAGTCGAAGTCCGAGCATAATTTTTTCCTCGTCATCTCCGCCTGTGCCGTCGGAAATTATATTCCACTCGTTGTCACAGTAAAACCTTTCGCCATGCCAAAAACTGTGAGCCGACTTTCCCAGTCCGAGATACGGGGTCAATGTCCAATATTTTGTATTATGTCTGCTTTCAAAGCCTCGCCTTGCAAAATTGCTTATTTCATATTGCTTCAAGCCTGCCGTATTCATTCTGTCCACCGTTTTAAGATACATCTGCGCTACTGTATCCTCGTTCGGCAAATCAAGCCTGTCACGCATTTCATAAAATTTTGTACCTTCCTCAACTTTCAACATATATGCCGAAACATGAGGAACGCCCATACTCTCGATAAAATCAAACGAGCAATCGAGAGAGTCAATCGTCTGCTTTGGTGTGCCGAGCATTAAATCAAGGCTGATATTGTTTATCCCTGCGTTTCGTGCATAGGAAATTGTGCGCTCGACCTCTTTTCTGCCCGCCGCCCTGCCGAGTGCAAAGCGTTCTTTATCAACGGCGCTCTGCATACCGAGGCTCACACGGTTAATGCCGTAATCCGCATATTTTTTGAAATCCTCGGACAAATCCTTACTCGGATTACATTCAACAGTAATTTCCGCATTATCCGAAATATCGAACTGCGCCCTCACGCAACAAAGAATTTCGCCAATTAATTCGGCAGGCAAAATGCTCGGAGTTCCCCCACCGAAATAAACAGTATCAAAGGAGCCTTGATACTGTTTAATAATTTCCTCTAAGCGAGTAACATATTCTCTGCCCGCACTCTCACAGTATTTAACGCTGTAAAAATCGCAGTACGGGCATTTATTTTTGCAAAATGGGATATGTATATAAAGTCCCGATTTTTCGTTTTGCATAATCAGCCTTTTCTCGCTCTGCTTTCTGCCTTGAGTCTGAGTTCCTTGCTCAAAATAGTTTTACGAAGTCTGATACTCTTTGGAGTAATTTCCAAAAGCTCGTCATCTGCAAGAAATTCCATACTCTGCTCAAGCGAAAGAGTGGTAGGAGGAACGAGTTTAAGTGCTTCGTCTGAACCGCTTGCACGGGTATTTGTAACATGCTTTTTCTTGCAGACATTACATACAATATCCTCGTCCTTAGCGCACTCGCCTACAATCATACCCTCGTAAACTTCAACGCCCGGACCTACGAAAAGTTTACCTCTGTCCTGAGTGTTCCAAAGACCGTAACCTGTGGTTGTACCGGTTTCATGAACGACGATTGAGCCACGGCTTCTGGTTTCAATATCACCTTTCCATTCCTCATATCCTGAGAAAAGTTGATTCATAATACCGTTGCCGTTTGTATCGGTAAGAAATTCGCTTCTGTAACCGATAAGACCTCTTGACGGAATCTTAATTTCCATATGTGTCATACCGGTTGAGCGAGTATCCATATTAACCATTTCGCCCTTACGAGAGCAAAGCTTTGTCATAACGGCACCGACATATTCCTCGGGAACTTCTATAATAGCTGTTTCCATAGGCTCAAGAGTTCTGCCGTCTGCGTCGTGCTTTACGATAACCTGCGGACGAGAAACCTGAAATTCGTAATTTTCCCTACGCATCGTCTCAATCAAAATAGACAGATGAAGTTCGCCTCTGCCGCTGACCTTAAAGGTATCCATAGAATCGGTCTCCTCAACTCTCATGGAAACATTGGTTTCAACTTCTTTGAACAGTCTCTCACGGAGATTACGGGAGGTGACATATTTACCCTCTCTGCCTGCAAACGGAGAATCATTTACCATAAAATTCATACTGATGGTAGGTTCGTCAATTTTAACGAACGGAAGCGGCTCGATGCAGTCAGGGTCGCACGCAGTCTCACCGATATTAAGGTCGGCAATACCCGCAACGGATACCAAATCGCCGAATTTTGCAATCGGGGTTTCTACTCTTTTAAGTCCCTCAAACTGATAAATCTTTGAGAACTTAACATTTTCCGTAGTTCCGTCCTGGCGGCAAAGAACATAAGGAGTATTAGCTTTAATCTCGCCCCTTTCTACTCTGCCGACACCTATTCTGCCGACATATTCGTCATATTCGAGTGAAGAAAACAGAATCTGAGCCGGTCCGTCAAGGTCTCCCTTAGGAGACGGAATGTACTCAAGAATAGCGTCGAGAAGCGGACGCATATCGCCCTCTCTGACATTGGGGTCAAGAGATGAATAACCATCTCTTGCAGAAGCGTAAACAACCGGAAAATCAATCTGGTCGTCATCTGCGCCGAGTTCGATAAACAGGTCAAGCACCTCGTCGATTACTTCCTCGGGTCTTGCTCCGTCACGGTCAACCTTGTTTACAACAACAAGCGGAGTTTTGTGAAGTCCCAACGCTTTTTTTAGCACGAAGCGAGTTTGAGGCATACAGCCCTCAAATGCGTCAACAAGAAGCAATACACCGTCAACCATGGTGAGAATACGCTCAACCTCTCCGCCGAAGTCGGCGTGTCCCGGAGTATCTACTATATTTATTTTTGTATCCTTATAATGTATAGAGGTATTCTTTGAGAGAATGGTGATTCCTCTTTCTCTCTCCAAATCATTGGAGTCCATAACTCTTTCCTCTACCACCTCATTATCACGGAAGATACCGCTTTGATGAAGCATCTCATCAACCAAAGTTGTCTTTCCGTGGTCAACGTGAGCAATAATAGCTATATTTTTAATGTCTTTTCTTTCTGTAATTGCCACAAAAATTCGCCTCTTTTATCTTTTCTTATTAAAGCTGTCTCTAAGCTGAACAGTTCTGTTAAACACAAGCTTGTTTGAGCTGCTGTCTAAATCCGTACAAAAATATCCGATTCTCATAAATTGGAATCTGTCACCCGGCTGAGTGTCTGCAAGAGCATGCTCAACATAAGCCGTTCTGACTTCCAACGAATCAGGGTTAAGGTTATCCTCAAATGAGCCTACACCCTCCTCATCGCTCGGATTTTCAACATTAAAGAGCCTGTCGTAAAGTCTTACCTCAGCCTCGTTATTGTCGCCTGCATATACCCAATGGATAGTGCCTCTGACCTTTCTTCCGTCAGGGGTGTCACCGCCGAAGGTTTCAGGGTCATAGCTTGCGTGAACGGCAACAACCTCGCCGTTTTCGTCTGTATCATAGCCTGTGCAGGTTACGCAGTAAGCTTTATAAAGTCTAACCTCGTTGCCTACAAAAAGACGACGGTACTTGCTGATAGGCTCAACCATAAAGTCATCACGCTCAATCCAAAGCTCCTTACCGAACGGAATGGTACGACTTCCAAACTCGTCGTGGTCGGGATGATATGCGACCTCAAGCTCCTCAACCTTATCATCGGGATAATTGTCAATAATAAGCTTAATCGGGTCAACAACAGCCATAGCTCTTTTTGCATTTTTATTAAGATTGTCACGCACACAGCTTTCAAGCATTGCAAAATCAATTACGCTGTACGCCTTAGAAACGCCGATTTTTTCGCAGAAATCACGGATAGCCTCTGCCGGATAGCCTCGTCTTCTCATACCGCTGATGGTAGCCATACGAGGGTCGTTCCAACCGTCAACGATACCGTCTTGAACAAGTTTCAGGCACTTACGCTTTGATGTAAGAGTATAGTTCAAGTTCATTCTTGCAAACTCAATCTGTCTCGGCTTTTCACCGTCGATACACTCGTTACAAACCCAATCGTAAAGCGGTCTGTGATTTTCAAATTCAAGCGAGCAAAGCGAATGAGTTACCTTTTCGCACGCATCCGAAAGCGGGTGAGCAAAGTCGTACATAGGATATACGCACCACTTATCGCCTGTTCTGTGGTGATGTGCAAAAAGTATACGATAAATAATCGGATCACGCATATTAAGGTTTGGTGAAGCCATATCGATTTTTGCACGCAAAACCTTTTCGCCTGTCTTAAATTCGCCCGCTGTCATACGAGCAAACAAATCAAGATTTTCCTCAACGCTTCTGTCACGATACGGGCTATTTTTACCCGGCTCGGTAAGCGTTCCTCTGTATGCTCTGATTTCATCACCCGAAAGGTCATCTACATAAGCCTTTCCCTTTTTGATGAGCTTAATTGCACACTCGTAAAGGAAGTCGAAATAATCGGAAGCAAAATAAACATTATCCCACTTAAAACCGAGCCACTCAATATCCTCTTTGATTGCGTCAACATATTCGGTGTCCTCTTTAGTTGGGTTCGTATCGTCCATACGAAGATTACATACGCCGTTGTATTTTTCCTTAACACCGAAATTAATGCAAATCGCCTTTGCGTGTCCGATGTGAAGATAACCGTTAGGTTCGGGCGGAAAACGAGTTTGAACACGGCTGTAAACGCCCTCCTTCAAATCCTCATCAATGAAATCATGAATAAAATTTGACGCTACGGTGCATTCCTCTTTTGCTTCATCAATAGCCATTATGCTTCCTCCTTGTAATATTTAAGTGCCGAATTAAGTCTTTCTTTTACCCTCTCCTCACCGAGCAATGCGGTAATTGAGAAAAGGTCTGGGGTATTAGTTCTGCCTGTAAGTGCAACACGAATCACGGTTGAAACATCGCCCACATGACCTGCAAACTTTTCAGGCTCTGCCTTATATTCCTTAACATTAGGAGTACAGTCCACCAAAGGACAAATCTCCTTCATTCTGCCAAACCAAGCGTCCTTGTCGTCATTAATGTCAAAAGCTTTCAGATATTCCTCAATCACTCTGACAGCAAGCTGAGCAGTTGCATTGCCCGTAAGCTCGTAGCACGGAATAAATGTTTCGTCATACATATAGCTGATGTAATCGTAAACATCGCTCCACTTGGCAATATCCTTACGAGGCTTTTTATTTTCTCTGTCAATATTCAAAATTGCAGTAGCTCTTTGCTTATCCTGTGAGAACAGCTCATAAAGCTCAGGCTGATATTCCTCAGCCCATTTATATGTCAAATCGAATACCTTTTCGGCATTCATTTTGCTGATTACATTTTTAGATACATCGGTAAGCTTTGCATAATCAAACAATGCACCCGACGCACTCATTTTCTTAAAATTAAACGGGAACGAAAGAATATCTGCATCCTTATTGGCTCTTCTCCAATCCTCAAAGTTTGAGTTAAGAATAGTCATAAGATATTCGTTTACCGATTCTGACGGATAACCTGCCTGTGCATAATAGCTTACGGCAGCCTCCGGGTCCTTACGCTTTGAAAGCTTACGCTTACCGCCGTTATCCTCTTTCATAATCGGAGCAACATGTGCGTACTTAACCGGCTTAAAGCCAAGCACCTTAAAGAGCTGAAGATGAACAGGAACGGATGCTATCCACTCGTCACCTCTTACAACATGAGTTGTTCTCATAAGGTGGTCGTCTATTGCGTGAGCAAAGTGATAAGTCGGAATACCGTCACTTTTAAGAAGCACAATATCCTGAACATTCTCGGGCATTTCAATCTTGCCCTTTATCATATCGTCAAAATAACATTTTTTCTCTGCGTCACCGGGAGATTTAAGACGGAGCGTCCACTCTGCACCGTCGGCAATCCTGCTTTTAATATCATCAAGGGAAAGATTGCGACATTTTGCATACTTTCCGTAATATCCCTTAGTGTCCTCGTTCTCCTGCTGCGCTCTGATTTCGTTAAGCTCATCAGCCGAGCAAAAGCACGGATAAGCAAGTCCCTGCTCTACAAGCCTTTTTGCATAAGCCTGATAAATATCCTTTCTTGCGCTCTGATGATAAGGACCGTACTCGCCCTTTTCCTCATTCTCGCCCACAACTCCCTCGTCTGCACAAATACCGTAAACGGAAAGTCCCTTGAGCATAGTGCTGACAGCACCGTCAACCTTTCTCTTTTGGTCGGTGTCCTCAACCCTTACATAGAAAACGCCGTCTGTTGCCTTAGCCGTGACATACGCCGCCATACAGGTATACAGGTTGCCGAAATGAAGATAGCCGGTCGGACTGGGTGCAAATCGTGTTACCCTTGCACCCTCCTTGAGACTGCGTTGAGGGTAAACCTGCTCGTAATACTCGGGTGTTTTATCAATATTCGGAAAAAGTAATTCGCTTAATTCTTTATAATCAGCCATAGTATCTCCCTAAAATTAAGTAGTATCAAATTATTATTGCACAAAATCACATAATATTCAATATTAAATTAAAAATTAGTAAACTATTATGCAAAAAATGACAAATTATTGCCTGCGTTTTGTCAATTATCCTGTAAAGAAGCGATATTGTGGCACTCTGCATTAAGAAAATAATTGACCGTGTTTCGATTTTTAAGCATTTATTTCTTGTGAAAACACTTTTGACGGTTTGTTTAGGTTGGGTATTGATATTATTTTTCAAAGTGCTATAATATTTTTTATAACAAACTAAAAATAAAGTAGGAGATGTTATTATGGAAAAGAAAAACATTGACTGGTCATCTCTCGGCTTTGCATATATGCCGACCGATTACCGCTATGTATCGTGGAACAAGAACGGCGAATGGGATAGCGGCGAACTTACCACAGACGCTAACATCACAATGAGCGAATGCGCCTGCGTGCTTCAGTACGCTCAAACTGTATTTGAGGGTCTGAAAGCCTACACGACAAAGGACGGCAAAACAGTTTGTTTTCGTCCCGACCTTAACGCAAAGCGTTTGGCAGAGTCCTGCAAGAGATTGCAAATTCCGCCTGTTTCAGAGGAGCAGTTTATTGACGCTGTAAAGAAGGTTGTAAAAGCCAATGAGGCATATGTGCCTCCGTTCGGCAGCGGCGCAACCCTTTACCTCAGACCGTTTGTTTTCGGATATGATTCAATCATCGGCGTAAAGCCTGCAAACGAATTTCAATTCAGAATTTTCTGTACTCCGGTAGGTCCTTACTTCAAGGGCGGCGCAAAGCCTATCACAATCAGAGTATCCGATGTGGACAGAGCAGCTCCTCACGGCACAGGCGACATCAAAGCAGGTCTTAACTACGCCATGTCACTTTACAACATCGTTGACGCTCACGAAAAAGGCTTCGACGAGAATATGTACCTTGACCCGCAAACCCGCACAAAGGTTGAGGAAACAGGCGGTGCAAACTTCATCTTCATCACTAAGGACGGCAAGCTTGTAACACCTAAATCAAGTTCAATTCTCCCGTCAATTACTCGTCGTTCTCTGTGTTATGTTGCCGAGCATTACCTCGGTATGACAGTTGAACACAGAGAGGTTTATAAAGACGAGCTTAAAGACTTTGCAGAATGCGGTCTTTGCGGTACTGCGGCAGTAATTTCACCTGTCGGAAAAATCGTTGACCATGGTGAAGAAATCTGCTTCCCGTCAGGTATGGACGAAATGGGAGAATACACCAAAAAGCTTTATGATACACTCACAGGCATCCAAATGGGCGAAATCGAAGCTCCACAGGGCTGGATTGTAGAAATCTAAGCGACAAAAATCAAGGAGAAAAACAGTATGGATTTAATACCAAGCTTTCAGGTAGACCACAACAAAATTTTACCGGGAATTTACGAATCAAGGCTTGATACGATTGCAAACGAATATGCAACAACCTTTGACATAAGAATGAAGAAACCAAATATCGAGCCTGCCATTCACCCTAATGCAATGCACACCATTGAGCATATCATTGCAACCTTTTTACGCAACGATGAGGAATGGAAAGAGCGCATAATTTATTGGGGACCGATGGGCTGTCTCACAGGCTGTTATCTTATCGTAAAGGGTCACCCGACTGCACAGGAAATCCTGCCGCTTCTCATCAGAGCATATGAATTTTGTGCAGATTACGAGGGAGAGGTTCCGGGAGCTAATCCCCAAAATTGCGGAAACTATATTCTGCACGATTTGAATATGGCGAAATACGAGGCTCGCTTATTTGCGGATATACTTAAAACAAATCCGTGCTTTGAATACCCGACCTCTCAGAGAATCCAAACCGAAAAGGGACAGATTTTCTACGATTCATAAAAGCATAACATAATATTACAAAGCACCGACACGGCAGACAAAACTGCTGCGGCGGTGCTTTTTGTTTTGGAATATGCAAAACGGCGGCTGCCGCTTGACAGCCACCGTAATTAAATTATTTATCCGTTAAATCTTTTTCTTTTGAATACCGTTGGGGCAAAAAGCAATAAGCCTGCTCCGATTAATGCAAATGCCTCCCACAAAAAAGCGTTATCGCATCCTGTGTCAGGACTGTTCTTTTGAACAGTTTTGCGATTGCTCTCAGCAGTGCCTGCGTTGCTGTCGGTCTGCTGATTATTGCCGTTTGCCTGAGTTCCTGTACCTGTAATCGCACCGTTATTTGTGGCAACAATTCCGTATTGGCTCAAATGATTTGTTTCAAAAACAATGTAGCCGTCCTCTATAACGGCAGGGATTCTTTCCTTAATTTCATCGTTCGAAATATATACAATTTCGTACTTGTCATATCCCTTTAACTGTTCCGGCAGAGCAAGCTTAATTCTCATTTTGTTATTACTGATTCTTACAACGGTATCTCCGTCCGTAACATTAATATCTGCGATAAATTTTACATTCTGCTCTGCAAGGCTCTTTTTAACCTCTACCTCTTGAATTTGCAAAGTACAGGTGTTGCTTATTCCGTTTGTAAATTCGATGGATGTTTTTGTTTTGTCCGTGCTTTGGATTGACTTAATTTTTCCGTTAGGCTCGGCAGTCCATACCGCATAGAGATTGATATTTTTATAACGCTCGTAACCGTTGTCCGAAATCAAGGTGTCCTTTACATATTTCTTATCGGTTTTTTCGTCCTTATCCCATTCTCTCCAATACATATACTTACAATTATTTCCGCTGCCGTCAGGTCTTGTGTTCCAGCCGTTAAAGGTGTAACCCTCTCTTACGGGAACATACGGCAAAAGCGACATTGAAGTACCCGAATCTCCACCGGGTAAATAATTATATTTATTAGTATCCTTGCCGTCAATAGTACCGCCGTTTGCGTGCAAAACCAAAGTCAAGACATCATCAACATAAGTATCACAGGTATATGTTGCGGTAACTTCAGTCACAGCACCATCGGCAAAGGCACTTGCGTCCACAGAGGTGACGAGTTTTCCGCCTAAATCCCAGCCTATGAAATTAAAGCCCGGTCTTACGGCAACATATTGTGTTAAATCAATGGTCTTAAATTCTGAGAGCTTACCCTGCAAGAGCATTTTTGCCTTGCCGTTTACCTTACCGGCAAAGCCGTCGAGATTAACATAATAATTACCTGTATCCTTTAATGCCTTTCCCTCAAACCTTGCGGTAATAATCAAGCCTTTATTATACTTGATTTCTTCACCGGATGATGTATAAAAATTTCCGCTTCTGTTAAAATCCGACAATGCCAGCTCTTCGCCGACCTTTACATTATCCGCTGTTTCCCAATGCGAAAATTCGTTTTCTCCGTTAAAAAGAGTAACATCTGTAACATCTTTTGTCAATTCGGATAATTTAACTGTCGTTTCGCCCGGAGCAACATTAAACTTTATAACCTTACCATATTCACCGTCTATACAACCGCTTCTTGCCTCAAAAGGTGAATACATCACCAATGTGTATTCTCCGTCATCCTTGATTGTGGCGGCATTTGCAGTTACGATACCCGAAACGGCAAGCATTGCCACAAGGAGCGTAAGCAAGACGGTCTTGAATTTCGTATTGATTTTCCTCCTTGATTTTGTTTTAGCGTTTTTCATAAATATCATTTCCTTTCTTTGCCCTGTGAAATCTGCAACGCCGAAATTTCGCAGAGTTTTTTTCTTTAATTATACTGAGAAATGCGTCAGTTTGTATATAAGGGAAGTCCGCCAAAATGCAAAAAAGCACTAAAACAGAGGCTTTGAGGCAAAATAAAAAGCCCTTGCACAAAACTATCGACAAAGGCGATTTTTCCTGCAAGAGCATTTTATTATAAAATTTACTTATAAAGATCAAGCGTTCATATATATCGAAATTAATGCGATACGGGATTTCACGCCCGTCTTTTCATAAATAGAAGAAATATGTCTTTCGAGCGTTCGTTTTGAAATATACAGGCTGTCTGCAATCACCTGCAAGGCATCCTCTGTATTGACAAGTCGGTTAAGCACTTCCGTCTCTCTCGGAGTGAGAGAAAATTTTTCGGCGATTTTTTCAAGTCTTTCGCTTTCGCTGATACTGTTTTCTGCCTCTGCCTCAATTCCGTCAAAGAAAGCCTTACGCTTATTTGTATATGCAAGAGCCGCAACACTCGTCAGCACGAACAACAGAAGTTCAATGGTGATTATCGCAATGTTATTGCCCGAGTCCAAAAGTGCAAGCGAGCCTCCCGTAATTATCACGGCAACGATATTATTTATCGCTCTGCCGAGACCTGCCCACAGCTCGGGTGATTTTGTATAACGAGCCATTTCCATAAACGATGATGTAAAGAAAACGGCAAAAAATCCTGCGGACAAATAAAAAATAATCAAGCCTATCATAAACGGTCCTGCAAACTGAAGCACAACCAAACAGGCGGTAGATAAAATCATAACGCAGTACATTATCACACTCATAAGTTTTCTGTCTGCAATATCAAACAAAAATCCTGCCAAAAGACCGCTTAACGCAAGCAGTATTCTCGGTGCCTGACCGATATTTACCGTTCCGTTTGCGTGATAGAGAGTGACGGCATTATCAAGCGTGCTGAAAATACAGGTCATCAAGCCGACAAAAGAAACGAGAAGCAGGCAAATTCCAAGTCCGTCATTTAATTTATTGCCGTCGGCAGCACTTATATCTTTCAGCGAAGTGACGGCGGTATCGGTTTTTGCTCCCACTAACAAAAAAGTAAGCACAACTATAAAAATGCAAAGAACGACAGCCTCCGACATATCCGTATGTATCAAATTATTTACAGCAACCTGAAGCAGAGTGCCGAGCATATAAGAAATGCCGACAAGCCGTGCGATATGTGTGTTCTTCTCAAACAGGCAAAGGCATTTGAAGTGCGTAGCGCTGCCCAACAAGCCCAATGCCAAGAACATCAACAACCCCGAAACGAGCGTAATCAAATACGAATATTGACGGCAGGCAACAAAAAGGCATACCATAAGCACAGCCGTTGCACCTATCAATACAGAGGCTTGACCCCTGCTCTTAAAAAATCGACAAAGCAACGGATATATGAAAAAGCCCAACGCACTTATGCCCAGCGCACAATTTTGTGCGACCACCGATTTCGTGTCGGAAACAACAGACGAAACCAAATTAACGAACAAAAATTCCGTACCCAAAAACGCATAAGTAAACAGGCTCATCAAAGCGACAGCCGTTATACCACAGCCTTTTACAGCGTTATCAATATTAAATTTTTGCCTGATTTTTTCTAAAGCGTCAGCCATAAATCAAGCCTCCTTGAAAACCCGTAATGTCCCTGCGTGAACCTTTTTCAAAGCCCGGTATCGGGCATTATACCTGCCCAACACGGCAATGATTACTATTTTCTCGGTTTTTTAACCTTGTTCAATATAGCGTTTATTTTAAGAATTTGCTCCTTAGTAAATTTTCCGCCGAGCATTGAAATCACACGCTTTACGGTAAAGCCGTATCCGAGCTGAAGCATTTCCTTGCTTGGCTTAAAGCCCATAACGCTTGCACCCTTTGATTTCTTTTTCTTAGGTTCATCGGACGGCTGAGAATCGCCCTTTAACGCTTTCAAAAGCATTGCTCCGATTTTGAGCATAGCAAGCTTTCCTCTGAACGACTGCATAATATCACCGATGGTGTCGTTCACCGAAAAGTAGCCGACCGGAGTGTTAATCTCAAACCAATTAATTACAGCGCCCTCCTCCTTCATACGATATGCCTCGTTGAAGGAATCGACCTTTTTTATTTTGCTCTCATCGCTAAGGTCGCCTGCCCTTGCGGTAATAACAGACTCACCCTCGTTTTTAATCTCAAATTCAAAGAACGGGAATTCGCCTTTTTTCTGTTTTGCGACACTCTCTCCGTTTACAAAAAGCTCAACCTCGTCTTGATTTGAATACACCTTAATTTTTACAACATCTTCTACCCTGTCAACATATCTCTTTGAGCAGATATGAAGCACCGGCTTATCCGACAACCAAGCCTGATAAGCGTAAAAACTGTCCTTCTTATATTTTCTGTCAAAGGTAACAAGTCCCTTATGATTCATACCGTTTTCACCGCCCTCTGCTCTTGCGTCTGCGGCAAAATCAAACATATTCCACACATGGGTTGCCCAAAGATACGGACGAGCTGAAATCTGCTTAATAAGCTCCTCGTGATAATATGCCTGATACTCCTCGGTATAATCTCCCTGGGCAATATCCGTTGCGTGCCAATTAAGTGCCTCGCAACCGTACTCGCTTATGCCGATAGCCTTATCGGGATACTTTTGGTGGAATTTATCAAACCACGGTCCGTACATATCCACATGACCGCCATACCAGCCGAAATAATGATTGTACGAAACGACATCGCTTATGTGAACATACTCGTTATCCATATTGCACATAGTAACGACAGCAACGGTGGTAGGTCTTGTTTTATCCATGGAATGTGCAAGGTCGTTGAGCATTTTATGATTGCTTACAACGGCAGGTGTTGCGCCACTCATGGTAATTTCATTCGACAAGCCCCAAACAACGATACAAGGGTGATTGTAATTTTGTGCGATAAGTTCGGTCATTTGAGTTTTTGTATTCTCGACACCATTTTCAAGGTGCGATGATATATACGGGATTTCAGCCCAGACAACCAATCCTCTCTCGTCACACAAATCATAAAAATACTGTGCGTGCTGATAATGTGCAAGGCGAATTGTGTTTGCTCCCATCTCACAGATTAAGTCAATATCCTCTTTATGATGCTCCGAAAGAAGCGCATTACCGATTTGCGGTCTGTCCTGATGTCGTGACACACCTCTTAGCGGATACGGTTTTCCGTTAAGAATAAAGCCCTTTTGTGCGTCAATTTCAAATGAGCGAATACCAAAGCGAGTGCTTACGCTGTCAACGGTCACACCGTCAACAACAAGCTCTGCCTTTGCCGTATACAAAAACGGGTCGCTCACACCGTTCCAAAGATGAGGATTTTCGATAACAAAATCAACATCCTTGCCCACCATTACAGCTCCGTCAACGCTAACCTTAACCTCTCCGTCACCTGTTACAAAGGTTTTTACATTAACTCTTGCACAGTCACCGTCTACAATGGGTGTGACCTGTATGCCCGGTGCGCCGTAATAGTCCAAATCAAAGTGATTTTTTTCAACACCGATTAAAGTCACATCACGATAAATACCGCCGTAAAAAGTAAAATCCGCCTGTTGAGGGTAAACAAAATCATTAGGAGAATTATCAACCTCAACCTTAATTTCATTTACTTCATGAACATCGTCAAGTCTGACTCTGAATGTTGAATATCCGCCGTGATGAGTGCAAATCGGCTTTGAATTAAAATAAACAAACGCAGAGGAATTGACGCCGTCAAACTGTAAATACACCTCGTCACCCTGAGGCATATCCTGCGCAGAAATTTCCTTTATATAAGTGCATTTTCCACGATAGTAGTCATTGCCCCCATCCTGTCCGTCAACACCGTTCCAAGTGTGTGGAAGATTGACGATTAACTCATCGCCTTTTTTAATAAACTTCCAATTTTCGTTTATATTCTTTATATTTCTCATAAAATCATCCTCACATAATATCAGCAATACAGGAGCTTTTTATTCGGACTTTGCGAAACAATGTATGCGTCGCTCTTTCCGATTACAATATAATCGCAAATTTTCACGCTGAATTTGAGCAAAAACATTTTCAAGTCAATCAAAATATTTATGTCCGTATCCAGCAATTCGGCACAAGTGCTTGAATCACGCTTAACCATATAGCACATCGGAGCGTGAACTGCCACGGCTTTTTTAATAATTGCCGTACGAATATCCTGCATATCAATATTTTTGTCAAAATACAGTCTGGAAATACATTCGCTGTTATTATTCAAAAAAATCACAGCATAGCCGTCATCTCTCAAAACAGAGCAGGCAAAAGTCGCACGCACTCTGCCGTTATCAAGTATACGACTTTCATAATTACCGTCGCTTACTGTCCTAAACATAAGTTCACGGCTGGATTTAATCAAAAATGCTGTGTTTTCTCCCACACCGTTTACAGAAGTCAAATCATCAACTCCCGCATCAAAAATACCTTTCAGAGAACCAAACTTATTCATAAGAGTGTATGCAAGAGGTTTTACATCTCTTTGCGGAATAATCAGCGATAAATACAGTTCAAGCACATTACAGCTATCAAACGAGTCTATTCCGTTATTAAGATAAGCCTGTCGCATTCTGCCTCTGTGGCCATATCTGCTAAACCTTTCCATAGTCGCCTCCCTTCATATATTTTAGCATAAGAAAAGGCGGTGTTCAATACCTTTAATTCGGAAAGCGTGCGAATACAAAAAGCCGTTATAAATACCTGCCGTCTTGACAAAACAAACACTCAATGCTAAACTTCCTTATGTGATAAAAGGTGTCGCACAAATGACACGGATTATTTAAGGAAAAACTATGGGCGCTCAAATCAAGGTTGATAAAGAAAAAATTAAACAAGAAATATTAAATCAAGGCTACGACAATATCGACGACGCAGAACTGCTGAAAAGCGTTATCGCACTCGCCTTTTCAAGCTCTGAGGCAGACAAGATAACAAAATCGCTGTTTGACAAATACGACAATCTAAGCAATATACTCAAAGCCGACGCACACTCGCTTTTGAAGGTTGAGGGGATAAACGAGCAGATGGCTGTTTTCATATCTATGCTTCATCCTATAAGACAAAGGGTAATGACAGAGCAGAATGCGAAAATCACCAATCTTTCGTCCATATCAATGCGAAAGAAATACGGTGCAAACCTGCTCAGAGGCAAAAAGCTCGAAGCTATCGCAATAGTAAATCTTAATAAATATATGGATATTATCGGCTCTCACATCATATCCGAGGGTACTGCCAATTTTTCTCAGGTAAACCCTGTCGAGCTGATAAAGGCGGTAATGTACGACCAGCCGGAATACATTATAATTATGCACAATCACCCCGACGGAAATTCAAGCCCATCGCTTCAAGACTTCAGCTTTACCGTAAGCACAAAGGAAACTCTTAATTCGGTAGGCTTTAAGCTGATAGACCACATAATAATCGGAAGCGAAACAGAATATTCAATGAGCGAAAGTGCAAAAAGTTATCTGACAGACTAAGCAAAGCATTATTTTGCAAAGCCGTAAAAAAGCAACGAATAACAAGAAAAGCAGTGTACTTCAAAAATACACTGCTTATTTTTTGCTTGTCTTATACTATTTTTTACCGTCAGACTTCAGCGACGAGCCAAAAACATCTGCAACCTCGGTGATTGATATAAAGGCATTTTTATCTATCGAATGAACAATATCCTTCATTCTGCCTATCTGAAACCTGTTAAGAACAAAGTAAATCACCGTTCTGCTTTCGTCCGAATAATATCCTCTGGCGTCAAAAAATGTAATGCCGTTGCCAAATTCCTCCGAAAGCTTTTGGCATATTTCGTCGTGCTTTGTGGTAATAATCATTGCCGACTTAGAACGGTCAAAACCCTCCACAATATAGTCGATAACCTTTAAGGCTACAACATATGTAACTATCGAATACAGCGGCAAAATCCAACTGCTCAGCAAAATTCCGCATATAACATACAGTATAACATTGTATATCATAACGAATGTGCCGACCGACATAGAAAGTCGCTTTGCAAATATGACGGAGAGTACCTCAATTCCGTCCATTGCTCCGCCGAAACGAATGGCAATACCGCTGCCAACGCCCGAAAGAAAGCCGCCGAACACGGCACACAAAAACAAATCATTTCGTGCAAGCGGCGAAAGCGTTGTAACATCAACAGGCAAAACATCCGTTATCAGCCACGCACTCAAGGAGTAAATCGTTACGACAAACAATGCGTAAACGGTGAACACCCACCCCTGCTTTTTTGCACCGAAAAGAAAAATCGGTATGTTCAATACCGCCAAGAAAAGCGACAGAGACATCCATTCCGGAGTCATCTGCGACAAAAGCATTGCCGTTCCCGAAATACCGCTGTCATAAAGACTTACAGGCTGTAAAAACATTGTAACCCCAATCGAGTTAATTACACCTGCAACGAAGAGCATGAGAAAGTTTTTGATACTTAGTTGCTTAATAAATTTCATAAGTCATCCTTTCCGTTCTTTTCCATATTTTAACATAAAAATGGGGCTTTAATCAAATAACAAATTGTAAATTTAGTATTTTAAGCAAATCATCTTTTTGCAAAAAGCGAGGACATTCCGTCGGAACGCCCTCGTTTTTTTACATTCGGTATATTTTTAGGTATACAAAAGCTCAATTATTCAAAATTCCAAGCACGACATCAGCCCTTATAAACAGAAAGAATATGATAAAATCTCTTTCTCTTTTCCTCACGCTCAGCCTCGGATTTTGACGAGTCCTCAAACTCGATTGCACCGTCTGCCGTGCCGTCACAAAGCATATCATTCTTTTCCAGCACACGATGAAGCTGTCTTGCCACACCCGACGCACCGTCAAAAAACTTAACTTCTCCGAGAACTTTTTTAATATTTTCCTTAGCAAGCGGATAATGCGTACAGCCAAGCACAACATTTTCGGCTACGCCCGCATATTTTCCGAGCAAATCCTGCAAATAACCGTCAAGTTTGTCAAAGCTTTCCTGCTCAATCAAGTCTGCCATTCCCACACAAGAAAGAAGCTCTGTGTTACCGTTATCATATTTTGAATAAAGGCGATGAAACTTCTCGCTTTCAATAGTGCCACGGGTTGCCATAACGAGAGTAAAGCCCTCGGGCGAGTTATCGTGTACCATCTTATATGCAGGCTCAATGGCGATTATCGGAAAATCCTTATACTTTTTACGCAAAAAATCCACAGCCTTTGCCGAAGCGGTATTGCACGCAAGCACAACAGCCTTGCAATGCTTTTGCGTAATCATATATGAAACTATTTCGTCACATCTGCTTATTATTTCATCATCGCTTTTATCCCCATAGGGGCAATTAGCGGAATCGCTGAAGAAAAAGTAGCTTTCGCTTTTCATCAGTCTGAGTGCCTGAGTCAAAACGGTAGAGCCGCCTATTCCGCTGTCCAAAAAGCCTATTGGCATATTATTCATTACTTACTCCATATAGCCCTTACAGGCTGTAATTTCACCTTTTTTGTAATAAGTCTCGCAAATTCCGCAAAGCCGATAATATCCGCACCGCCGCAAAAATACAAGACAATAAAAAGTGCATAACTATTATATACACTTGCGTTTCAAAATTCAATAGCAGCAATCATAAAAATACAGCCCCCTGTTTTATAGGGAGCTGTAAGAATTTATTTAAGTATTTCAACAATTTTTCTTTTATAAGAAAGAAATTTTTCGGTCAAGTCGAAATCGGCAGAGCGTGGCTTAGGCTCGTCAATCACAATTTCGCAAAGCTTGTAATCCGACGCAAGAATATATATCCTGTCGGACAAAAGAATAGCCTCGTCAATATCGTGAGTAACAAACACGGTGGACAAATTAATGTTCTGCATTACATCCAAATACCATTTATGTATCTTAGACTTAGTTATGGTATCAAGTGCGCTGAACGGTTCGTCAAGCAAAGCTACGCCGTGTGACGATAAATAAGTTCTCAAAAGTGCCGCACGCTGACGCATACCTCCCGAAAGCTCTCCGGGATACTGCATCTGTGTGCCGTCAATTCCAAAAGTGGAAAAAAGCGGGTCAGCCTTTTTGCGAGCCTCTTTCTTAGACATTCCGTTAAGAATAAGTGGCAACGCAACATTATCAATAACTCTCCTATACTCAAAAAGCAGGTCCTTTTGGAGCATATAGCTCACCTCGCCCGGCTTTGATGTAATATCCTCGCCCTTTAGCAACACACGGCCGCTGTCGGGAGAAATGATACCCGAAAGAATATTGAGCAATGTACTTTTACCGCTTCCGCTTACACCGAGCAAACCTACTATTTCGCCCTCGTTAAGCGTAATCGACACATCTTTAAGCACCTCGTTATCGTCAAAGCTCTTATAAATTTTTTCTGCCTTTAATATTTCCATATCTTATGCCAAATAATCGTTTGAATATCCTGTGCCTGCCGGAAGCTCTTTTGCGATAAGCTTTTCTTCATAAAGCCAAGCATAGAAGCCGTCCCAACGAGAAGGCTCAATATAGCCCCACTTTGATGCGTCGGCAATATACTGCTTTGAAAGCCAGCTCTGGCTTGCCTTAACAAGCTCCTCGCTGCCTACGAGTGACTTTGTCTCGTCGCTGTCGATAAGAATCTGAGCAGCCTCATCAGGATTTTCAACTGCGTACTCATAACCCTTTCTTGTTGCTTCAAGGAATGCCTTAGCTTCATCAGGATTTGACTTCAAAAAGTCGTTGTTTGCGATAAGGATAGGTGTGTAGTAGTCAAATGTAGGATTGAGGTCCTTGAAGTAGAAGAAATCTGTGTCGATTCCGTTTACCTCACCATTGATACCGCCCCAGCCGTAGAATACCCAAATAGCGTGGTTGTGGTTTTGATTTACATCCTGTGCCTCGTCGGTAACGGTATTAGGGATTTTTGTAACGCTGTCCCAATTACCGCCGTCCTTTTCAACAACATTCTTCATCATAGCAAGCTCGATTGGTGAATCCCAAGTAAGATAAGTCTTGCCCTCAAGACCCTTTGGTCTGTCCATACCCTCGCCCTTGTATGAAATAATACCCGAGGTGTTGTGCTGGATAAGAGCTGCGACTGCCGTAACCTGCATAGGAGTATCGGAAGTGAATGCTGCAGCAAGAGTATCCTGTGCATCGATTGCGAACTGTGCCTGACCTGCGGAGCAAGCCTCTGTTGCACCGTTTTCAGGCGGCTGAACGATTGATACATTAAGTCCTGCGTCCTTATAATAGCCGTTTTTAAGAGCTACATAAAGACCGGTGTGGTTTGTATTAGGTGTCCAATCAAGACATACGGTAATATCTTTAAGCTCTGTATTATCCTTTGTCTTATCATCAGACGATGTTTTAGAACAAGCAGCAAAGCTAAACACTAATGCAAGTGCAAGCAAGAATGCTGAAATTTTCTTAAAGCTTTTCATATTTTTTCTCTTTTCTGATTATTAATCATTTTGTTTTTTATCGCTATGCTTTTTCACCCACGGCATAGACACTTTTTCAAGCAATGATACTATACCCATAAGCACCAAACTGATGACCGAAATAAATACAATAACGGCAAACATTTTATCAAAGGCATAAGCCTTTTTTACCCTCGTCATATACACTCCGAGTCCCTCAAATCCGCCAAGCCATTCGCTGACTACTGCACCGACAACGGCATAGGCAGACGATATGCGTAAACCGCTGAAAAACGATGCGGTCGCATTAGGAAGCTTGACATATCTGAATATTTGGTATCTGTTTGCGCCCATTGCTCTCATAAGATTTATGGCATCCTTATCAATGCTTTCAAACCCCGTGAGCAAGCCTATAACAATAGGAAAAAAGGTTGTAATTACAACAAGAGTAATCTTAGGCGCCATACCAAAGCCCATCCACAGCACCAAAAGCGGTGCGATAGCGATAGTCGGTATGGTTTGAGTTACGACAAGTATAGGATATATAGCCTTATAAAGCCATTGGAACCTATCCATAATAACAGCTATAACAAACGCAAGCCCTACACCTATGAGCAATCCATACAGCGTTTCCTGAAGCGTTACTCTCGCCTGCTTCATCATAACATCAAAATTTTCTGCAAATGCCTTTACAACCTTAACGGGCGAAGGGAGCATATATGCCGGTACCAATTCGGCATCACAGCACACAAGCCATAACAGCAGAATTACCGCAACTGCGATAAACGGTGCCGATTTATTTGTGATGTTTTGTAACTTTTTTGTCAATGGTAAGTACCTCGCCCTCAGGATTATAAACTATCCTAACATATGCGCTTACGCTTGCACAACCTGCATTAACAGCAACCTTTTGACAGTTTGCAACAATCTCCATAAGCTCATCATAGCTTTCGCCCTCAATAGCAGTTTCAAAAGGACCTACATAATAATTAAGACCTGTTGATTTGATATAATCAATAACCTCATCAACTATTCTGATAAGCTCGTCCTCGTCATTTACCTGTGGCAAAACCTGAATTGCAACACTTGCTTTCATCTTTTATACTTCCTTTCCTCAACCCTCGACAGGTCTAAGCCCACCCCGGCTGAATAATCTTAATAAGGCAAGAAAAAAGCACCGACATAAAAACAGTCGGTGCATAAATAATACTTTATATCTCGTCTTCCTACACTCGCATTACCGAACAGGTTAGAAGGGTATAATCTCAGCGTCGGTCACAGACCTTGCACCCCTGACTTATTAAGTTAGCTACATTATAAACCGCAATTCACAATTTGTCAATGCAAACCGGGAATTAAAGCAGTTGCCATAGCGAAATAAATAAGCAACGATACCGCATCAACTATCGTGGTGATGAACGGCGAACTCATAACGGCAGGGTCAAAGCCAACCTTTTTAGCAAGCATAGGCAACGTACAGCCTATAAATTTAGCAAACACTATTTCAATTACAAGGGTCAAACAAATTGCCAAGTCGACAAGCAGCGTAATTTCATCGTTATGAAACAGCAGCTTATCAACAAGCAAAATCTTAACAAAATTAACTCCCGCAAGCGACAAACCACAGAAAAGACCTATTCTGAGTTCCTTCCATACAACCTTAAAATAGTCTCTGAACTGCACTTCTCCGAGGCTCATTGCACGAATAATGGTAACACTTGCCTGTCCGCCCGAATTACCGCCCGTATCCATAAGCATAGGGATAAATGCGGTAAGAATGGTAAGGCTTGCAAGCTTATCTTCAAAGCTTGTAATTATCGAGCCTGTAAAAGTTGCGGACACCATAAGCAAAAGAAGCCACGGAAATCTTGACTTCCAGCCCTCAAAAACAGAGGTTTTAAGATAGCTTTTCTCCGTCGGGAGCATAGCGTTCATCTTTTGAATATCCTCTGTATTTTCCTCCTGAATGACATCAATAGCGTCATCGACCGTGATAATTCCGACAAGTCTGTTTTCCATATCAACTACCGGAAGTGCCAAAAAGTCATACTTATCAAAGAGCTGTGCCGCAAGCTCCTGGTCATCAAGAGTGTTAAGCGAAATGGTGTTAGTTTCCATAAAGGTTTCAATAACATCATCGTATTCGTGAAGCAAAAGCTCCTTAACCGTTGTAACACCAATCAAATGCCTTGAGCTGTCGCAAACATAACAGGTATAAATAGTTTCCTTATCAAGACCTGTTCTTCTAATACGCTTAAACGCATCCTCAACAGTCATATCCCTTTTTAGGTCAACGAACTCGGGCGTCATAATAGAACCTGCCGAATCCTGAGGATATTTCAAAAGTGCATTAATAGAATCTCTTGTATGCGTATCGGTATTCCTAAGTATACGCTTTACTACGCTGGCGGGCATTTCTTCAATAACATCAACGGCATCGTCGAGGTAAAGCTCGTCTACAACTTCTTTAAGCTCAGCATCGGAGAAAGCATGAATAAGCGACTCCTGACTGTCGGAATCAAGCTCGACAAAGGTATCCGCCGCTTCTTCCTTAGAAAGCAATCGGAAGAATAACAATCGCTGATTTTCGGGAAACTCATCAAACACCGCCGCTATATCCGCCGGGTTAAGTTCCGATAAAAGAGCCTTAATCTTTGCGTATTCCTTCTTGTCATAAGCATTTCTTATTTCGTCGATTATCTCGTCAAAATCCATGAAATCCAAATCCATACTGTCACCGCCTTTAATTTTCATTATATCTTACGCTTTATTGCTCAATGTTATCATCACCGTCAAAAAGCTCGAAAAACTCAGTCTCGTCGTCATCCTTGGTTTTAACCGTAACTCTTTTAAGCAATATTACCGCAACAATTATAATAAGCACGCCTGCAACAGAGCAGACAACTATAATCTTAAACTCGGGCTTTTGGTGAAAAAGCTCACCATTAACAAGGGAGGAAAAGTCGTCGCTTTGCATTTCCTGCTTCACCTGCTCCGAGGACTTATTCAGTCGTTTAACGGTAAAGGTGTACTCCTTAACGCTCCCGTCGGAAGCAGTAACCGTAACAGGAATAACAGGGGTTTGCTGTGCGCTGAGAGTTATAATTCCGGGCAAACTGCACACCGCGTTGATATCCTCGCTGACCGCCTCAAGGCTTATCTGTGTCATATCATCGGGAATGTAAAGGCTGTATGCCGTGTCACGGGAATTAATCTCGGGATACACCTCTCCAAGTTCGCAATTAAGCGCTAATAAATTATTATTTGAATTAACAACCGGCTCATTGTTTGAATAATCATACTCAAAAAAGTATGTAGAGCCTATGCTGTCCTTTTTAACCTCAATGCTTATGCCCTTTTTGCCGTCTTCAGACTTCTGCTTAAAAATAAGAGAAGCCCCCTGCGTCACTTCATAAGATTTAAGGGTAGGTGTTTTTTGTGAGGAATCAAGTCTGATTTTGTAATCAAAGCGTTCGCCGGAAAACTCGCCCTCAAGCTCGGCATTATTAAACGACACCGATTTAAGCACCGGCACCTCCACACCGCCCTGTGAGGCAAAAGCACTCAGCGGAAGAAGCATTATCAAGGCTATAAGCAAGCACGAAGCCGTACAAAATAACTTTTTCATAATCCCTTACTCCAATATAAAGTTCTCTACTCCGTTTTCCGTGAGCAGTTCATAAAGTCTTTTATGCTCAACAGAGGAATAAACGGCATATATCTTATTTTCGTCAAGAGGCGAAAATGCCTTTATTTCTTCAATTATTTTATTATCCGTTACCTTTTCGCTTTCGGTATCGACGCCGTCGATTTTTACCGAGCTTTCTTGAATAAGCTTAACACCGCCGTCAAACTCCTCATTTAGCCTTTTTGCCAAAGCGTCAAAGCCGTCGTTATAATTTGACGAAATTGACTCGGGCAAATCACAGCCGTAAAGAATAAACACCTTTACGCCGATGTCGCTAAGCTCTCTGATAATATCACGGATATAGCCGTAAGCCTCTTCGCTGTCGGGATTAAGATAGCTGTCTCCGCCTTTATCCTTATAAACTCCGTTGGTGTCGCTGACAGCCATAGACGGATTTTGTATCGGCGCTACATTATCCACATAGCAGGAAATTCGGGCAACGGGAAGAATATCGTTTTTAATAAGCTTTTTAATAGAACCTGTGCTGTCGTTACCGACGCTGCTCATAGCCGAATAGGTATCTACTGCGGCAAGTGAGGAATGATAGCCCACCGTTCCGTCTGCCCTCTTTGCATCAAAAACAACAGCATTGCTTCCCACATCATGAGTTGAGGAAATAACAGAATTAAGCATAGCGGAATTGTCCAAGCTGATACTTTCGATTTTTTCCGCCTGAAGCGACAATGAAATCTGAGAAATAGCATTATCGTTTGAAGCGCTGCTGCTCAAAAAATTTTCAAGCGGCTTAGCGTTTCTTATCATATGCACCTGCATACCTATATAGCCGCAGCCGATAAGCAATGCGGCAAGCAAGATAGAAATAATCGCTCTTTTTTGCTTATTCTTTTTTTCAATCTGTTTTAGCGCAACACGATGCGCACTGTTTGCAACATCGCTGTACTTATTTAATCCGTCACCCTGAGCGTACTTATCGGCAAAATCAATATATCTGCCGACAGGTTCTTCAGTCCAATGAGCGTTACGGTTTTTATTATTATAAAACCGTTTATCCTTTTTCTTGTCTTTCATTTAAGCAAATCAAACCTCTGCGTTTTGTTTAAGAAGGGCAATGGTTTCCGACGGGCATTCACTCTTGAACACAGCCGAACCCGCAACAAAAATGTTTGCGCCTGCCTTAGCGGCAATTTTAATTGTTTCGGCATTTATTCCGCCGTCAACTTCTATGTTAATATCGGGAGCAATTGCTCTGAGCTTTTCAATCTTAGGCATAGTGCTTTGCATAAAACTTTGACCGCCGAAGCCCGGCTCAACAGTCATAACAAGCACCATCCACAATTTATCGAGATAAGGAAGCACAACATCAATATCGGTATTGGGCTTAACGGCAACAGCTGCCTTTTTGCCGAGCGAAATAATCTTATCAATCGTTTCTCCGATGTCGCTGTTGCTTTCTGCGTGGAAGCATATAATATCTGCTCCCGCATCCGCAAACTGCTGAACATAATCTATCGGATTGCTAATCATCAAATGCACATCAAACGGAATGTCGCACACTCTTTTAGCGGCTTCAACCACAGGCACACCAATAGAAATATTCGGCACAAAATGTCCGTCCATTACATCAATGTGGATTAAATCGGAAGCAGAAATTCTATCAAGCTCCGATTGAAGATTTGCATAATCACACGCCAATATTGACGGCGAAATCATAATATCCATAAGCGCACCTACCATATATAAATTCAAAATATTATAACATTATAATGTATAAAAGTCTATATTAATTAATAAATCGTTCCGTCGGTCACGCAAAATTTAAGAGTATGCTCCTCACCATTCTGCACATAATCGACAAAAATCGTATCTCCGCCCTCGTTGACTGCCAAAAGTTCTGCGTCATCCGTCAGGGTATCACGGAAAGTCCCAAGCTGTCTTTCATCATAATCGCCCAAATTATCGCTCATAAAAAGAACGCCTCCGAAAAGCTTGATGAATTTTGCAAGAAGCTCCTGCTGTTCAACACTAAATCCGATATTTGTACGCCTGAGCAAGAATACATCCGGGTCACACAAAAAGGCTCTGCCGTTAAAGCACCTGCGATACACGCTGTTATGAATTGCATTCGGTGTTGAAACATCCTCTCTGTGCATCATTTTACGCAAAAGCGTATGCTTCCAGCTAAGCGCCATATCCGCACCGATACGCATATAATCCACCTTACCGAAGCACGGAAGCATCCAAACGCCACAGCCTAAAATCAGCTTATCCCCCACACATTCTCTGAGAAAATCCATAGCCTCACAGGCAATTTGACCCCTCGTTTTATTATACATAGGCACGATTGAGCAAGCATAAAGGAAATCCAATTTAACCATATCAAATCCCCAGTCGTTAATGATTGTATCAAAAACTCTGCGGATATACGAAGCCGCTTCCTCGTTATAAATATCAAGAGCGTAAAATCCGCCCCAATTTGCTCCGACAGGAATAGGCTTGCCCTTTTCGTCTTTAATGAGCCAATCGGGATGTTCCTTTGCAACAGCGGAATTAAACTGTGCGCCAAATGGTGCAAGCCAAATGCCCGCCTTAAAGCCGTCGTTATGAATTTCATCTGCAATCGGTTTCATACCGTGAGGGAATTTTTTGCTATCAATGCTAAGCCAGTCACCGACCGCCGTTTGATAACCGTCGTCGATTTGGAAGGTGTTTACATATTTTTTCTCCGCCGACATCGACCTCAAATCACGCAGAATAATATCCTCGCTGATTTTTTGATAATAATTATACCAAGAGGTATAGCCTTTGATTTTTTCATTCGTCAGGCACTTAACGCCGAGAGTGTCAAAATACAAATCGAAAACCTCATCGTATTCGCCCTGTGCAAAATACAGATTAAGCACATCGTACGGCTTAGAAATCGTAATGCCCTCCAAGTCCTTTGTAAAACAGAGACTGTTTTTATTCATATCGGCATAAATGACCGTAAAGCCGGTTCTTTCATCAAGTGAGCCGAAGAAATCAAGTCGGCTGCCGTTTCTGACATATGCCAAGCCGTGAGAATGGAACTCGCCCGTGGTTTCCGCCTGCTTGCAAAAAGTATAATCACCGACATATTTCAAGCCGAATTTCTTGCCCACAATCGACTTGCCGACCAAACCCAAGCCCGACATTTTGTCGTTTACGGTAAACTCTCGTGTATCGCTCCACGACTGAAAACCGTTTGCAAAAAATCTGCTGTCGCTTGCAAAATCGTAATTTCTCTTTACCTCAAAGCTTACCGACGAAATCTCTGTTTTAGGCAAGAGGATAAGCCTCAAAGTTTGTTCATTTTGCTCAAGCCTCCACGCAATATCCTCATTGAAATCCGAAGTGTGCTTTATTTTACCAAATACCTTATAAGTGAAATTAACGCTGTAACGCTGCATACTGTTGCTCCTTAAATATAAAAAGTAGCGGAAAATACATCCACTACTTAATATAACACAGTAATTAAAATTTTTCCAGCGAATTTGCAAGGAAAGCTTTTGTTTTTTCACTTCTCGGGGATGAGTAAATCTGCTCGGGAGTTCCAATTTCCTCAACAACACCGTCAGCCATAAACATAATCTTGTCCGACACATTCTTGGCAAACTCCATTTCGTGAGTTACCACAATCATCGTGCTTCCCTCGTCCTTCAGGTTTTTAATAACCTTCAGTACCTCGCCCGTAAGCTCCGGGTCAAGTGCAGAAGTAGGCTCGTCAAAACACAGAATATCCGGATTGAGCATAAGCGCTCTTGCTATGGCAACCCTCTGCTTTTGTCCGCCCGAAAGCTGACACGGATAGAAGTCGATTTTTTCCTCAAGTCCTACTCGTTTGATTATCTCACTCGCCCTGTTTTCAAGCTCGGCCTTGCTGTCAAGCTTTAACAGCGACGGTGCAAGCGTCAGATTTTTAAGCACGGTATACTGCGGAAATAGGTTAAAATCCTGAAACACCAAGCCGAAATGCATACGCTTTGCTCCAAGCTCGCTGTCCTTGATTTTTTTGTCCCTTTTTCCGTCATAGATAAGCTCGCCGTCAACGGTAATCGTACCCTCGTTTGCAAATTCAAGAAAATTAATACAACGCAAAAGGGTGGTCTTTCCCGAACCCGACGAACCGATAATCGACAGCACCTCGCCCTTTTCCAAATCAAAGTCAATGCCTTTAAGAACCTCGGTTTTGCCAAAGGATTTTTTTATATCTTTTACTTCCAATAACGCCATAACGAGCCTCCTTAGTTAAAATACGACATCTTCTTTTCTGCCCATCTGAAAATGAGAGTAAGTATTCCGCAGAACACAAGATAGAAAACGGCTGTGTAGAACAACGGCCAAATAAGTCCTGCCGACTTAATAAAGCTCTGTCCCATAAATATAATCTCATATACGGCAATAATTCTTGCAAGCGATGTATCCTTTACAAGAGTTATTATCTCGTTGCTCATAGGCGGTACTATTCTTTTAATCACCTGCAAAAGAGTAACCTTAAAGAAAATTTGGCTCTTGCTCATTCCGAGAACAAGTCCCGCCTCCTGCTGTCCCTTTGGCACGGATTCTATTCCGCCTCTGTAAATCTCGCTGAAATAGCAGGAATAATTAATTACAAACGCAACCAAAACCGCCGTGAATCTCTCCATCAAATCCCAGCCTAAAACAAGACCCGGACCGTAATACACAACGATAAGCTGAAGCATAAGCGGTGTTCCTCGGATAATCCAAATAAACACCTTGGTTAAAACTTTAAGAGGCTTAAATTTTGACATTGAAAAAAAGCTAAGCACAAGCCCAAGCGGCAAGGAAAACACGAGAGTAAGAACAAAAATCTTCAGTGTTTCCGTAAAGCCCCTTAATAATTCAAATGTAACTTCTAAAAACATAATAATCTATTTTCTTCCTTTATATTAGCAATCGAAATCAATGCTTTATTACGACACAATGAGGCTGTCACCTTTTGGTAGCAGCCTCGTGCATATATTATTTTAAGTATTATAACATTATATATTACTCTGCAAGCTGAACATTGTATTTCTCGCTGAGCTTTTTAAGTGTTCCGTCTGTTTCAAACTCCTGAAGATAAGCATTTACCTTCTCCACCATGTCGCTGCCCTTACGGAAGCTGATACCGTACTGCTCGTCAACCAATACAACAGATGTAGCAAGGTCTGCATAGTCCGTACCCTCGCCAATCATTGCCGAAGCCATAGTCGAGTCGATAATGCAAGCGTCTGCCGAGCCTGAAGCAACTTCGAGAAGTGCGTCGCTCTGTGCTGTTACGGCAGTAGCGTTAAACTGATTTTCATTTGCCGCATCCTGTCCTGCCGAGCCGTTTTCTACCGCAAATTTAAGGCCTTTAAGGTCGTCAACGGTTTTGAGCGTGGAAGCAAGCTCTTTCTTTGTAACAACAATCTGCTGATTCATAGCATAAGCATTAGTAACAGATGAATTATTTTTTACCTCATCTGTAATGGTCATACCGTTCCAAATGCAGTCAATAGAATTAGTTTGAAGCTCAATAAACTTATTATCCCAATCAACCTCAACAAACTTTACCTTTACGCCAAGCTTTTCGCCTACCATATTTGCAAGGTCCGCATCAAAGCCAATCCAATTACCGTCCTTATCCTTATAATCCATAGGAGCAAAGTTAGTAACTGCAACAACAAGTTCGCCCTTTTCCTTAATCATCTCGCTGTCCGACTTGGACGAATCCTTAGCGGAGCATCCTGCAAAGCAAGCACCTACTGTAATACAAGCTAATATAATAGCCAATACTCTTTTTACCATTTTCATAATAAGCTACCTCTTTCGTTTCTTTTGGAATGTGCTTATTATACTTCATTTCTTTAGCGTTGTAAAGTGCTAATTTGAAAAAGTGCGAAATTTTCTCGTTTTTTATGCACCAAATGTATATTTATTGCATATTTTGTGTATATTTATTCAATTTTGGTATAAATGTTGCAAAAATATTCGTTTTGTGCTATCTTGTATTTACTGAAAACATTTCAACAAATTGTAAAGGAGAATCACTATGAAAAAGTTTTTAGCATTAGTTCTTGCGGCAGTAACAATATGCGTAGCTTTCGCTGCATGCTCAAGTAAGACAAACGACACAAACACAAACGAAGAAACCAAAACACTTACAATGGTAACAAACGCAGAGTTCCCTCCATACGAGTACACCGAGGGCGGCGAGGTTGTAGGTATCGACGCTGAGGTTGCTAAGGCAATCGCCGACAAGCTTGGAATGAAGCTTGAAATCGTTGACACAAAATTCGACTCAATCATCCCGGGCGTACAAAGCGGTAAGTACGATATGGGTATGGCAGGCTTGACAGTTACTCCTGAGCGTGAGCAAAATGTTGCATTCTCTGATCCATATGCAACAGGTATTCAGTCAATCATAGTTAAAGAGGACAGCGAAATCAAATCTGTTGACGACCTTTCATCAAGCACAAAAATCGGTGTTCAGCTCGGCACAACCGGCGACATCTATGCTAAAGACGACTTTGGTGCAGACGCTGTTGTAGAAATGGACAAGGGCGCCGATGCAGTTCAGGCTCTTCTTGCAGGCAAGATTGACTGTGTTATCATCGACAACGAACCGGCTAAATCATTCGTTGAGGCTAACCCGGGCTTAAAAATCCTTGATACAGCTTATGCACAAGAGGATTACGCAATCTGCTTTGCTAAGGAAAACACAGAGCTTAAAGAAAAGGTAAACACAGCACTTAAAGAATTAATCGCTGACGGTACTCTTCAGAAAATCGTAGACAAGTACATCAACGCAAAATAATTCAAGCATTAAAAATTTAAGGCGGACTGTAAGGAACCATTCCCGAGTTCGCCTTTTAGTTTGATTTTAGGAGATTAGTATGTTAAATACATTTTATCTGTTAAGCATTTCCTCTGCCATAGATAATTTCAAGAGTCAATTTGACCTTAACTTTATCCAAAAAGACAGATGGAAATTTATGTTTCAAGGCTTAGGCAACACCCTGCTTATTACAGCCATTGCGGCTTTGATAGGAATTGCACTCGGTGTAATCGTTGCCGCTGTTCGTACATCTTATGACAAAAACGAAGAATCGCTCAAGCTCAAGGGTGGTTTCAGCTTTCATCTGTTAAAATTTTTCAACAGCATTTGCAAAATCTATCTCACCGTTATCAGAGGTACACCGGTAGTAGTTCAGCTTCTTATCTGTTACTTCATAATCTTCAAGTCCTCGTCTAACGGTGTTGCGGTTGCCATATTTGCATTCGGTATCAACTCGGGTGCATATGTTGCCGAAATATTCAGAGGCGGAATTATGTCAATCGACCAAGGACAGTTTGAGGCAGGTCGTTCAATCGGCTTCAACTATGTTCAAACAATGAGATATATAATTTTGCCACAGATGTTCAAGACTGTATTGCCTACACTTCTTAACGAGTTCATAGCTCTTTTGAAGGAAACTTCTGTTGCAGGCTATGTCGCAGTAAACGACCTTACAAAAGCAGGTTCGTCAATTTCCGCTTCGACATATTCATACTATATGCCTTTGCTTACGGTTGCACTTATTTATCTTGTAATAGTAATGCTTCTCTCAAAGCTTATGGGCATTCTTGAAAGGAGGATGAGAAAGAATGAGCGATAACACATTGATTAAGGTAAACGGCATTAAAAAGCACTATCTTTCCGGAACGGTTAAGGCTCTCGACGGAATTGATTTGGAAATCAATCAGGGCGAGGTTGTTGTAATCATCGGTCCGTCAGGCTCGGGTAAATCAACTTTCCTGCGTTCGCTTAATCTTTTGGAAATTCCTACCGAGGGACACATTGTATTTGACGGTGAGGACTTAACCAACCCAAAGCTTAACATAAATCAGCACAGACAAAAAATGGGAATGGTGTTTCAGCACTTCAATCTTTTCCCTAATATGACTGTACTTAAAAATATGACCATTGCACCGATGAAGCTTCTCGGAAAGAGCAAGGAAGAGGCTGAGGCAAAGGCAATGGGACTGTTAAAGACCGTAGGTTTGGAGGACAGAGCAGACGCTTATCCGTCACAGCTTTCAGGCGGACAAAAGCAAAGAGTTGCAATAGTTCGCGCGCTGTGTATGGAGCCTGAGGTAATGCTCTTTGACGAGCCGACCTCCGCACTCGACCCCGAAATGGTAGGCGAAGTGCTTCAGGTAATGAAAGACCTTGCAAACAACGGTATGACAATGGCTATCGTTACTCACGAAATGGGCTTTGCAAAAGAGGTTGCCACCCGTATTATCTTTATGGACGAGGGCAAAATTCTCGAGCAAGGCACTCCCGACGAGATTTTTAATCATCCTAAGGATGCCCGTTTGGTAGAATTTCTCTCAAAGGTTTTATAATCCCCTAAAATTCATAAGCTGCTCCCCTGTCTGAACAAGTCCGTAAAAAATGGACAATAGAAAAAAGAACCCTATTTAAGCCGGTTTTAAGACTCGAAAAATTTGCATAGTGGGCGGTCAAACACATTAAAAACATAAAATTAACGAAAATTGTACTACATATCCGCAAAAATTAAGCGTTGGAGAAACAAAATCTCCAACGCTTTTATTCTACAATTGACAATAAATTTTAAGTAATATACAATAATGTAAAGATTGAAAATTTACACTATTGAAATGTTACTGTTGGGCGTGTTGTAACGGTATCAGGTTTCACGCAAAGGAAAGTGAAATCATTGAGTGATTTTTCATTAAATTTACTTTTTTGTAAACATTTGTGTGCTGAATAATACTTATTTTATATTGCTTTCTTCCCATAACATACCTCGTATTTTTTATCGAAAATCGGTAGAAAATCAGTATGATTTATAGTATAATAAGGCTACCAAATTAAGAAAGGAAGATTAAAATGATTAGAAAAATCATTAAGATAGATAAAGAAAAATGTAACGGTTGCGGTGCATGTGCATCTGCCTGCCATGAGGGCGCAATAGAAATGGTAAACGGCAAAGCCGTTCTCACAAGAGAGGATTATTGCGATGGCTTGGGCGATTGCTTACCCGCCTGTCCTGTTGACGCAATTTCCTTTGAAATGCGTGAGGCTCCGGCTTATAACGAGGAGGCGGTTAAAGCAAGTCAAAGGACTAAAAATCACGCGCATTCAGGTTGTCCCGGTTCACGCTCAATGAGTATAAATCACGAAAAGGAAGTAGATAATACCGATCTTTTCGTATCAAGTCAGCTTTCTCAATGGCCTGTTCAAATTAAGCTTGTGCCGATTAATGCACCTTATTTTGACAGTGCAAACCTCCTTATTGCCGCTGATTGCTCGGCTTATGCCTACGGCAATTTCCACAACGATTTCATCAAAAACAAGGTTACTCTTATAGGCTGTCCGAAGCTTGATGATGTTGACTACACAGATAAATTAACTGCAATTATCGAAAATAATAATATCAAAAGCGTAACCGTTGTAAGAATGGAGGTGCCCTGCTGCGGAGGTATCGAACACGCAGTTAAGACAGCGCTTCAAAACAGCGGAAAATTCATTCCATGGCAGGTAGTAACAATCTCAACCGACGGAAAAATATTATCATAGGAGGATAAATCAATGGCATTTATCAAAAATGTAAATCACGAGGAAGTATTTGCTCTTGCGCAACAGGTAGAGGTACAGCCAGGGCAAGTGGTCAGCAAAACCTTGGCACAAAACAGTGCTGTCAGCGTAACGCTGTTCGCCTTTTCACAGGGTGAGGAAATCGGCACACACGACTCAACAGGTGATGCAATGGTAACCGTTTTGGAGGGAACAGGACAGTTCACTGTTGACGGTAAGGTGTATCTCTGCAACGCAGGAGAAGCTATTGTTATGCCTGCTAAAAAGCCTCACGCAGTCTATGCTCCAACTGATTTCAAAATGCTTTTAACAGTAGTTTTCCCACTTGAAATTAAATAAATTCCAACAGCCGTGATCTGCAAAAACAGTAGCGGCTGTTTTAATTTGATAAAACAACTGCCCAACATAACAAGCATTACAAAATCAACTACACCGTAAACTTAATGTTGATGTAAGTAACAGATTAATATATAATAAAACCAAATTGTAAAAACTATTTTAGGAGAATTATAATGACGGAAAAGTATATTATGAGAGAAAATTATATTCCCGATGGTATTCTTCACGACCATGATTTATACAATGTTTCAATAGATGACAATGTGCTGACCTTGAGCTTTGAAACACATTTATTTTCAGACCAAAAAGGAAATGAATTTTGTGAGAAATATAAGAATTTCACAAAATGCCATATAAAGTGCAGGCTTGAAGATGAATATTTTTGCAATGCAGAGCTTAAAACTTCTTTTAACCGAAAGAATATGTATAAAGTGAAATCAATATCCATTGCAGAATTTGTTGATTTAGCAAATTCCGAAATTCAAAAACAAAAAGGAAAGAAATGTAATTCGTGGGAATATCTCTATACTTATGCGTCTCCCAATATTAATGAAGCAGTAATTGAACTAAGTATTTATGCCAAGTATGAGGGAGTAATTTATTCAATGTGTAATTTAGAACTTAATACAAAAGAAATCGAGTTTATCTGGGAATGATTAAAATTCATGTTAAAAAGGTGCAGAGTTGTTGCTTAAATTTTAATTTTCTACTTCAAATAGGCTCTTTTTGTACTGTCCGTACAACTTTGGGCAGTTCAATTCGGCAGGGGTTTTTATATTAAAAGCCGTTATTAATGGCGTTTTAAGTATTACTGTTCTGCCCTGTAAATATATATCTGCGATGTAATTTTTGGTTGCGTTTTCACCTCAATGATGTTAATATATATGAGGTAATATTAATAAACGAGGTGACGGTATGCTTCTTGCGGTTGATATAGGCAACACTAACATAGTAATCGGAATACTCGACGGTGACAAATTAATCAAATCCGGCAGAATTTCAACCGACATATATCAAACAGAGGACGAATACGCTATGGATATGTATTCATTCCTCCGGTTGAATAATGCGCTCGAAATTGACGGTGCGATAATTTCATCTGTTGTTCCTGCGCTTGTGGGAACTCTCGTTAATGCAATAAAAATCGTATGCGGCGTTGACGCATTGGTTGTCGGCCCCGGAATAAAAACAGGGCTTTCGATAAAAATTGACGATCCCGGTCAGCTTGGTGCAGACCTTGTTGTAGGTGCTGTTGCGGCAAAGGAAAAATATCCTCAGCCCACCATTATATTTGATATGGGGACTGCAACGACAGGCTTTGTATTAGACAAGGACGCCAATTTCATCGGCGGTATAATCACAACAGGACTAAAGACATCAATTAACGCACTGACGGCAGGGGCGGCATTGCTTCCGCAGATAGACATTTCTGCTCCGAAACGCTTTATCGGTACCAATTCCATAGACTGTATGAAATCGGGATGTGTAATCGGTACGGCGTGTATGCTTGACGGGCTTATTGATAAATTTGAGGGCGAGCTTGGCGAAAAGGCAACGGTAGTTGTTACAGGCGGCTTAGGTCAGGTAATCGCAGAGCAATGCTCACACGAAATGATTATTGATAACAATTTATTGCTTGACGGACTAAAAATAATTTACGATAAAAACCAAGCAATAGGAGATAGGAGATAAAAAATGAAGCTTGATACAATTTGTGTTCAGGGAACATATAAGCCAAAAAACGGAGAACCGAGAGTTATTCCGATTATTCAATCAACAACATACAAATACGACAGCAGCGTTGAAATGGGTGACCTTTTCGACCTAAAGGCAAGCGGATATTTCTACTCAAGACTGCAAAACCCAACCTGTGACAATGTAGCGTCAAAGATTTGTGCGCTTGAGGGTGGCGTTGCGGGAATGCTTACAGGCTCAGGTCAGGCAGCAAACTTCTATGCTGTATTCAACATTGCCCAGGCAGGCGACCATATTGTGTCATCTTCTGCAGTTTACGGCGGCACATTCAATCTTTTTAATGTAACAATGCGTAAGCTCGGTATTGATTTCACATTCGTTTCCCCTACCGCTTCGGCAGAGGAAATCCAAGAAGCAATCAAACCGAACACTAAGGCAATTTTCGGTGAAACAATATCAAATCCGAGCCTTGATATTCTCGATATTGAAACATTTGCAAGCGTGGCACATAAAAACGGCATTCCGCTTATCGTTGATAACACTTTTGCAACCCCGATAAACTGCCGAGTTTTCGATTACGGAGTAGACATTGTAACTCATTCAACAACTAAATATATGGAGGGACACGCATCCACTATCGGCGGAGCAATCGTTGACAGCGGTAATTTCGACTGGACTCAAAACGACAAATTCCCGGGACTCACAACACCTGATGACAGCTATCACGGAATTGTTTATTCAGAAGCATTCGGCAAGGGAGCTTACATCACAAAAGCTACCGTACAGCTTATGAGAGACCTCGGCTCTGTTCAGTCGCCAAACGAAGCATTCCTTCTTAATGTAGGCCTTGAAAGTCTGCATTTAAGAATTCAGCGTCATTGTGAAAACGCAAAAGCAGTTGCCGAATATCTTGAAAAGCATGACAAAATCAGCTGGGTTAAATGTGCTATGCTTGAAAGCGACAGCCAGTACGAGCTTGCAAAAAAATATATGCCAAACGGCACTTGCGGTGTTGTAAGCTTTGGCATTAAGGGTGGCAGAGAGGCTGCTACCAAATTTATGGACAGCCTTAGACTTGCCGCTATCGTAACCCATGTTGCAGACGCAAGAACCTGCTGTCTGCACCCTGCTTCAACAACTCATCGCCAGCTTACAGACGAACAGCTTATCGAATGCGGAGTCAGCCCTGACCTTGTAAGATTCAGCTGCGGTATTGAGGCTGCCGAGGATATAATTGCCGACATCGAACAGGCGTTGGCACAGGTATAATTAAACACGAAAGGAAAAAGCTATGCTTGAATACAGATACGACACACAGCTTCTCATTGACGGTCACGATTTGGACGAAGACGAAATCAACGACTACTTCGTTGAGAATTTTAAGGGAGACTGCCTTATCGCAGTAGGCGACGAGGATTTAATCAAAATCCATTATCATACAAACGAGCCGTGGCTTGTTTTGCAGTATTGCAGAACACTCGGTGAGATTTACGACATCGTAATCGAAGATATGGACAGACAGGAAAGAGGTCTCAAAGGCTAATGAAAATCAAGGACGGATTTGCTCTGCGTAACATCGCAGGCTGTGACATCGTTGTTCCGTTAGCTAAAGCGAGCGACAGCTTCAACGGTATGATTACATTAAATGAAAGTGCCGCTTTCTTTTGGTCTCTTTTGAAAAAGGACACCACCGTTGACGAAATGGTTGCAAGCACGCTTTCGGAATATGAAATTGACGAGGCAACAGCACGAAAGGACATTGAGGCTTTTCTTGCAACGCTCAGAGAAAACAATGTTTTGGACGAATAATACACCGACGCATCATTGTTGATTTTAATTGGTGCGTCGAAAAAGTATTTTCGACAGCCTATGCCTCCCTTTTCAAGGGAGGCTTGATTTTGTCAGCGAGCTTTAGAGGCTTTATCGACAGTATAAAGCTCTTTGAAAAGGGCTTTTTATTTTGTGCGTATTTTTTCTTGACATTTTATGGGTAATAATATATAATCTTTATGTTGCATTGGTGCAATGTATATATTTCGAGGTGTGGCTCAGTTTGGTAGAGCGCTGCGTTCGGGACGCAGAGGCCGCAAGTTCAAGTCTTGTCACCTCGACCATTGACTCACGGATTTAACAGTTCGTGAGTCGTTTGCTAAAAAGAAGTATCGGGGTGTAGCGCAGGTGGTAGCGCACCAGACTGGGGGTCTGGGGGTCGCAAGTTCAAGTCTTGTCACTCCGACCAAGGTTTTAAGGAATTCAAATTTATTGAATTCCTTTTAATTTTATACAAAATGTATCAAGAAAATATTCAAAGCAAATAAAACACAAATGATTAAGTACAAGTCGGATAAAAACATTAATTATATATGAACATTAGCACTCTCCTATTGACAGTGCTAATATTGCGTGATATAGTATAGACAGAACAAAAGGAAAGGAAGTTAAGGAGAAGCAAAACGGGGTTAATCTCCGGTAACTCCACTTTATTTTCTCATCCCGAGTTCATAAAAAGCAGGTATTCAATATGGTGTTTTTTATGAAAGGAGCGATGACTTATGTTGATGCCTAATGTATTTGGTAAAGATTTGTTCGATGATTTCTTTGATTTTCCGTTCTATGACGACAGAGATATGGAAAAGATGCAAAAGAAGCTGTACGGTCACAGAAGTAAGAACCTTATGAAGACTGATGTTCAGGAAAATGACGACAGTTATTTGATGGAAATGGATTTGCCGGGATTTTCTAAGGACGAGGTTAAGGTTTCGCTCAAGGACGGCTATCTTACAATCAGGGCTGAAAAAGGTCTTGACGAGGAGCAAAAGGATGAAAAATCCGCAAAATACATCCGCAGGGAGCGTTATGCCGGAACATGTGAGAGAAGCTTTTATGTAGGCAACATTAACGAGGCTGACATCAAGGGCGAATTCAAGCACGGTATTCTTAAATTGACAATTCCTAAGGAACAGCCAAAAAAGGAAATTGATTCCGCAAAATACATTGAAATCAAATAAAACAACTAATGCGTTGGGGAAATTCCCCAACGCATTTTTATTCTACAAAATATCCCATTGACAATTTGGTTTACATAATGTAGAATATAATCGAGCTACAAAGTGTAGACCAAGGAGATGATTCAAATGGCGAACTTAAATTTAGGGCCTGTCGAGTCCCGATTTGCAGATATTATTTGGGATAATGAACCGATTTCGTCAACAGAACTCGCAAAGCAAAGCGAGGCATTGCTACAATGGAAGAAGAGTACCTCCTTTACCGTACTGAAAAGGCTGTGTTACAAGGGGATTTTTCAAAATCAAAAAGGAACGGTTACTTCGTTAATATCCCGTGATGAATTTCGCTCATTACAAAGCGAAGAATTTGTGGAAGAAACTTTTAACGGCTCACTTCCAGCATTTTTAGCTGCATTTACCACACGAAAAAATCTAACACCAAAGGATCTTGAACTTTTACGCCGTATGGTTGAAGAATATGAGGAGTAAAACTGATGGACGCTGTTTTTATTAAACTTCTGAATATGAGCATAACGGCAAGCTGGCTTATTCTCGCTGTTATTCTGCTTCGTTTTCTTCTGAAAAAAGCCCCAAAATGGATTATGAGCATTCTGTGGGGATTTGTAGCCTTTCGTCTGATTTTTCCGTTTTCATTGGAGAGTGCGTTCAGCCTTATTCCGAGTACCGAAACAATACCGCAGAATATTCTTATTTCAGAAAGCCCGACTGTCAACAGCGGTTTTGAAGTATTAAACCAAGCAGTTAATCCGATTATTACGGACGCCCTTACTCCGAATGTTGAGTACAGCGTAAATCCTATACAAGTCGTTATTTTCATTGCTTCGGTGATATGGATTATCGGCATAATCGCAATGGGTATTTATACGGTCGTAAGTTACATCCGTGTTCGCAAAAAAGTAGAAGAAGCTGTGCCGTTAAAAGAAAATATATGGGTGTGCGACCACATCCCAACCCCGTTTATTCTCGGTATTTTTCGCCCCCGTATCTATATTCCCTCTTCAATAAATGAAACGCATATGGAATATGTAATATTTCACGAAAAGGCACACCTAAAACGAAAAGACCACATTTGGAAACCGCTTGGTTTTTTGCTTCTTTCGGTTTATTGGTTTAATCCGATTATATGGTTGGCTTATATTCTGCTGTGCAAGGATATTGAGCTTGCCTGTGACGAAAAAGTAATACGACAATTCGGTACTCAAATTAAGAAGCCTTATTCCGATGCACTTATAAGTTGCAGTATGCCACGCAAAATGATTTCTGCCTGTCCGCTTGCTTTTGGCGAAACAGGTGTAAAAGAGAGGGTGAAAAGCGTGTTAAATTATAAGAAGCCTGCGTTTTGGATTATACTTGTAGCAGTAATTGCCTGTATCATAACAGCGGTATGCTTGCTGACAAATCCGAAATCATATAATGTGACCGATTTAGACGATTCACTTCAAACGCTTATTGATTCGCAAATAGTCGAGCATCACAGTTCAGAACATACAAAAGATAATTTTGTTGCCGTCAATTACGAAATTTTGAAAATCGACGAATCATTTTCCGAGACCAAAGTTTATATGTGGGTTCTCTATACGGAATACAGTAATAAAAACGGCGAATTGAACGAGGAAGCAGGAGCACACATACCTACTGTGATTACTGCGAAAAAGAACATCTCGGCAAACAAGAACGGAATAGCGTCTTATGAGCCATTGGAATATTGGGAGCCAAGAGACGGTTCGTTCTATGCAAGTGATATTAAAGCAAAGTTTCCGAGACAACTGTGGAACGAAGCATTAGACAGTCAACGATATATAGACAAACAAAATTCAGCTTGTTTGAAATCAGCTATGGAGTACTACGGAATTTCCGAATCAAAAGTCGGCGATGATGAGCCAAATAATGCTATTATAGATTCTTCAGGGCATTCCTTAGTATATCATTGTTCATCTGAGAAAGATAAAGCAGCTCTTTCCCTTGAACCGCAAAGTAAAAGCTTTACCTTTACATATTCATTATTAAGCAGTTATTTTGCCACAGGAACTTACGAAGAGGACGATGAGTTTATCATAGCACATTCTGACGACGGCAAGCTATATACCTTTAAGAAAGACAATCATAATATAATTTTTGTGGCAGATAAATCGTCCGAACTGCCGAGCTACGCTTATTCGTCCGGTGCAAAGGCAGAAGTTTGTGTGCCTGACGGTGCTGTTTTTGAGCGTACAGATACTGAAAATATGTAATCTGATTCGTTGAACTGTCACAAAAAGTATAACAATTAAAAATACAGTAATTATATGATTTGTTATCAGTAATAACAAGTAGCAAACGACAACCTCGCAGGGCGTTGCACAAGACAAAAAGAAAAAACACAAATAAAAAAGACAGGTCGATGACCTGTCTTTTTTATTTGTGGCTCCCCCTGTTGGACTTGAACCAACGACAACTCGGTTAACAGCCGAGTGCTCTACCGACTGAGCTAAGGAGGAATGTCTCTCGCTTAATGCTTGTATATAATAGCAGAATAAGAGATGAATGTCAAGACATTTTTTAATATTTTTTCAAAAAAATTAAAAAGAACGGTGTTGTCCGTTAAACACCGTTCAAAACTGACTGTTTACTTTTTCTGAGGTCCGTTATAACCGTTTTCCTCCTGGAATTTTGCAATCTTATCAATTACAGACAAAACCACATCAAAGCCAAGACCGACTGTGTCCTCCTCGAAACGCTGAGGCATATCACGCCATGTATGATAATACCATGTCAGCATAGGATTTTGCGCAGCAAAGGTAACAGACTTAATGCCCGCCCTTGTCATAGGGGTTGAGTCACATCCGCCGACAGGGTTATGAATACAACCGTTCGTCTTAGACTCGATACCCATCTCGTTAAATGTATCCTTAAACATCTTTTCCATATCGGTATCAAATCGTACGCCCTGCCAATCGTCCTTTACAACAACCTCAAAATACTCCTTATCGGCAACCGAGTCGATATTGATATTCCAAGCATTTTTCGTCATATCGTCAAAGCGATGCTCCTGTGCAAAGTGCATTGAGCCTCTGAGACCTGCTTCCTCTGAGCCGATATTAGCGTCAATAATACGGCAGTTTTTAGGCATCTTATCAGGATTTTCCTTAAAATACTTAATTACCGCATAGCTTAAACCGATACCGGTTGCGTTATCCATAGCACCTCTTGATGCGTTGCGTGGATTAGGGTCGCCCCACATAACAACGAAAAGACAGCCAAAAGCAGTTACAATCGGAACAAAATTCATAGCAAACATAATATTGTTCCACGCATTCGATGCAAGCATAGTCTTAACCCAATCTGCACCCGCAAAGCCGCAAATATTTACAATCGCCATAAAAACAGAAAACAAAGCAATTACAAAGAAGCAAACTGCACCGAAGCCAACCTTACCGTATGTAGCAATAAGTCCCATAACCGGTTTAGTGTCCTTATACTTATATGCGTGTTCGCTGTGTCGCCATGTCCAAGAAGTGTCCGTATGACCCGAAAGAATGATAGTGTAATCATATTTTCCGTCCTCAGGCTCTAAAACGCCCAAGGTATTACGGCTGATTTCCTGAGGAAAGAACATATCAAACCAAGTTTTGTAGAAAAAGCAACTCATCACAAGCCATACAATCGTAATCAATCCCAACGCACCGAGAGCGTACCAAAGTCCTGTTGCGTTAAACGAGATTGCGAAAATCGCAAGTATGCTTATAATAACTCCACTCCAGCCCGCATACGAAAGTCCGCCAATCGACGAACGGGGAGATACCGCAAACTCCTCAGTCTGTGGCTCAATTCCGATTTCTCTGAGCTTTTCGCCCATATACTCGTGAAGTTTAATCTCGCCGTCTGTGCCGGGAAGTCTTGAGCCGATTTTCAAAGCCGCATGCTCAACAATATCCATAGCCTCGTGAGCGTATTTTCTGTTCTTTTCGTTCATATTAAATCCTCCTTGGAAAAACTGTATTTATTTTATCATTATTATACAGATTTTGCAAGTTTTCATAGATATTTATACCAAAAATACACAATTATTTGAGATGATGAATGAAAAGTCCCGACAAAAGCTTAGGTTCAAACCATGTTGACTTAGGAGGCATAATCTTTCCTGCGTCAGCAATAGACATCAAATCGTCAACGGTTGTAGGATACATGGCAAATGCGATTTTCATATCCGTATTTGCTCGTCTTTCAAGCTCCTCAAGACCTCTGATTCCGCCTATAAAGTCAATTCTGTCATCATTTTTTGGATTTGTAATATTCAAAATCGGAGCAAGCAGATTATTCTGCAAGATGCTCACATCGAGTCTTGCCACAGGGTCAGTCTCGTCAAATGTCCCCTCTTTAGCCTTGAGCAGATACCACTTTCCGTCATAGTACATACAAAAGCTGTGCTTTTCCTTTGGATGACGGCGTGAATCAAGCTCGCTCACCTCGAATTTATCCGAAAGAGCGTTTACAAATTCGTCAAAGGTGTAGCCGTTTAAGTCCCTGACAACTCGGTTATAGTCCATAATTTCCAAGTCCTCGTCATTAAACGCAACTGCCAAGAAGAAGTTAAACTCTTCCTCGCCTGTATAATTGCCCTTTTCCTCTCTGCGAATTTCTCCGACCTTAACAGCCGAAGCGCATCTGTGGTGGCCGTCTGCTATATATAATGATTCAACATTATAAAACAGCGTTTGAAGCTTATTTGAAAGAGCAACATCATCAATAACCCAAACAGTCTGCCTTACAGAATCAAAATCAAAATCATAAACAGGCTCGTGAGATGACACCCAAGCAGAAACAAGTTCCTCAATATCCTCTCTTTTTCTGTATGTAAGGAAAATCGGACCCGTGTTCGCATCGCAGATATTAACATGATTAATTCTGTCCTGTTCCTTTTTTGCAAGGGTATGCTCGTGCTTTTTAATAACATTATTTTTATAATCGTCAATAGATGCACAGCCGACAATACCCGTTTGCATTCTGCCGTTCATTATCTGACGGTAAATATAAAGGCACGGCGAATCGTCCTGAATCAAATCTCCGTTTTCTTCAAGCTTGAGCAAATTATCTCTTGCCTTTTCGTACACCTGTCTGCTGTACTGGTCTGTGCCAACAGGAAAATCAATCTCTGCCCTGTCGATATGCAAGAACGACAGCGGATTGCCCTGAACAATTTTTCTTGCTTCCTGACTGCTCATAACATCATAAGGTAGTGCAGGAATCAATCTTTGATTTTTGGTAGCCGGACGAAAAGCCCTAAACGGTCTGAATACTGCCATATTAATCACCATAGTCTTTCAGGCAACAAATAGTTTAATTAAAAATCACTTGATCGACCTGCGTTGCCTGAACAGGCGTAAATGGTGATTTCAGCCATTTCAAAATTATGCCGCAGGCAAATTTTGAAGGCAATATAATTTGATAGTGTGATTTTTCACACTATTTCTCCTTTACCGAAAAACGGTCAATAGGAGCATTATACTCCCATTAACCGTTTTTGTAAACCTTATATATAATTTATCTGAATCCGATTACAAGATAGCCTCTGCCAAGTTCATTATAGCTTCTCATTTCGTACTTATTAATAAGTTGTGTGCTTTGAACAACGCTCAGCGTTTTACCTCTTAGCTTTAAGCCGACAGAGCTTCCCGCCTTTGTTGCAATTCCGAAATAATTATAATGCACCTGATTCTGAATATCAATAATACTCAGCGGTGCGGAAACAACAAGTATAAGACACAAGCTCGGCTCAAAGCTGAATGTAAGTTCAACATCTCTGTCCGCCTTTCCGTCACCGTGATAGGTACACATTTCAATCGGTCTTATAACACTCTGTTTTTCCTCCTCGGTCAAATGAATCATATCGTTTGAAATATGCTTATAAAGTGTTTGGTCAACCTTCATATTGTCGGCATTAAAATCCTCCATAGTAGGAATGTCGCTCGAAATCCACTGATTAAGCATATAATTATCGGTTTTGTTTGTACTGCTCATAGACTCACCTGCTTTCTATCATATCCCATCGGTATTTTAATTTCTTAATCTGCGAGAAGGAAGCACCGATTTGTTTAATCTGCGTCCAGCTCAAGCCATTACCCGACAGGTTTATATTACAGCGATAATAAAAACACTTGCTGATTATTTCGCCTATCGTCTTGCTGTCATATTCGCTGACGGTAACATTTCCTCTGCTCGCCTTAAACTTCACACCGCCGAGTGCATTTTTTAAGTATTCCTCGTCGGGATGAGTAAACAGCTTCATAGCCGTTGCCGAGCAAACCTTGGAAATAATATTCTCAACATATCCTATACCGGCAGCCAACGAAGCCGCCATTGCCCTGCTTTCTTTAGAAGGCTCGTTGCCGTCAGCCATGGAAATCAGTTTAAGCAATCTTTCCTCAGCCCTCATACGCTCCGACCTCCAAATTTCCTACAACATAGTAGTTTCTGGGCATTATGTAATCACAATCGCCGAATGTAACATCTACATACTGAACACCCGCCACATTTGCACAGATGTAATTTGCCAAAGCTCTTTCGTTTGGTCTTGCACCGAGCGACAGCGCCTCCATATATGCACAGCATTTCTTTTTAATTTCTTCCTCGTCACCGATTCCGAAATATTCAAGCTTAATATCCACCGTCAGCGGTTCAGCCGCCTCGATACAAAGATACGCGCCCATAAGCTCGACAAATGCCATTATGCTGTGAAGCTTGTGCCTTGTTTCTTCTCCAAGCATACCGCTGTAAGTTTTAACCATAACGCCCACCGTATATTCCTGATCCATTACCTTTACATCAAGAACATCGTCAATATCGCACATCATAGATATTAAATGTTCTTCGCTGAGTGCATTCGACGGACATTTAATCGCCTCGTCTATTCTTCGCCTTAAATTAACATCGTCCTCAACGGCAAATCCGTTGGATATACGAAACGGATTGCTAACCCTTTGCACCCTCTGCGGAGGATTTACCATTACGGTAATCTCGTCAGGTCGAGCGTTATATTCAACGCCTTTTTTAAGTGCAACGCACGGTGCCTCTGCGCTAAGTTCGCCCGCCTTGATAACACAAGCCGAGGTCGTTTTATACTGAATGAATTTTTTGCCCTTTTGAGCGCAAATTATACCCTTATTAACAGTAACATCCTCGCCCAACGGCTCATCAATGCTAAAACGCAAAACACCCGTTGCAAAATTACCCTGCTTACGGTGCAATCCGCACTCGCAGGCAATACGCTCCAAATGCTCACCCGTTGCGGTTTTATAGCTGCTCTGCTTGAGTGCATACTCTGCCTCGAGAGCCAAATTATAAAGCTCCGAGGCGGCAGCCTTTATACAAAGTCCGTCATTGCCGAGCATATCGGGAAGCGCACCGCATTCGTCAAAATACGCATTTTTCATTGAGTCCAATATAGAATTATAATCAGCCATACTTTGCTTCCACCTGCCTTTGAATATCATTAACGCTTAAATTAAAAACGAGAAGTCCGTCGTCTCGCCTTTCGACAGATTTAACATACACGCCGTCCAGATGCTCCACCGCCTGCCTTGCACGAGCAAGAGTAAGAGCAATCGGCTCTGTATATTTAACATTACTGCCAAAATTTTTATCGGGATAAAATTTCCCTCTCGGAATAATTAAAGCAAGCGCCGCAGCCCTTACAAGTCCGTCTGTATAATCAATACTGCTAATCATCTAAAATCACTCCGTTTCTGTCTATAACCAGAGAATTAAGCTCTATGCTGCCGTCATTTCTTAAAATAATGCAAGCACCGCCTCGTGACGAAATCTTTATCTCGCCCGGTGACAGTCTGTTCGACGGTTTGCTGAGCGTGCCGATTACAGCCTGTCCGTTGTCAGAGGGGATAAGCATTACCTCCTCGCCGACAGGCATAGAGCATTGATAGCCATATGGCACATAGTTTTCGACGCCTCTGTTAATAACGGTTGCGCCCGCCTCAAGCTCATTGCTCGACATAGTAACGCACCCTTTTTCAGCCTTGTCATTCTCTGTATATTTTTGTCGTGCAAGATTTTTACTCATCCACATAGCTAAGCTCCTCCAAATCATTAATAACCGCAAGTCTCAGCCTTGTATGATAACCCTTTGAATCGAAAGCATAGGATATACCTCTCAAACACATTTGCTTAGAGGTGTCAAAAGCAACGCTTTCGTACTCGATTTTGTCACACAGCTCGGCAAGAAAAATTCCGCATACATCAATTTCAAACCCGATATATCCGTCGTTCGCCCGTGCCATAGCCGTTAAAAGAGCATTTTCCCTTTGAAGCGGGGTCAGGGCAGACAGATTTTTCATAATTCTCGCCTTGACCCCACGCTTTTTCATAAGCTCGCTTTCTCTGTGGTGAACATAATTTTCATCGCTGCTAAGCTTATAATCAATACCGCAAAGCAAATCCCCACGATTGATAATCCTCTTTTCGCTGATAATGTCACCGCTGAGCTTAACCGTTTTGTTTGACTCAAGCAGTCTTATTTCGTTAGAGGCATTAACATAAATATGCTTGCCCGTAACGCCAAACACGAAGCCGTCAAGCGCACCGAAAAGTGAACATCCCTTTCCTACGGTGTACTGTCCTGCATAAAACAAATCGTCAAGTCCATACGAAAATCCGTAATCGCTTATATATTTATCGTAAACTGCCTGAGAGCAAGGATGATAAAATGAATCGGGCATAGCCTCAATATCCGTTAAAATACAAGCCGATGAGCGTGCATAGACAAAGCCCTCAAGTCCGTTTGAGCCGACAAGCTCTCTTTGAGCATCCGCATAGCCGTTAAAAACAACTTTGCCGTCAACCGACATTCTCACTCTATACACTTCATCCGTTGCCCTGTCGGAGGTAAACCACAGACGAAGTCCGTCGCTTGCCGCATCCGTCTCACGGGTAAGCTCAAACGCCTTTATTTTTTCAACATTGATTTTACCGTCGTCCATTCCGTAAAGTTCAAAGACTACATCAGCCATACCTTATCGCCCTCCTTAACGGAAAACAGTCCGCAAAAATCATTTAGCTCAACTATTTTTTCCACAGTAGTTTGTGTCCTGTGTGCAATATCAAAAAGATTTTCTCCCTTTTCTGCATAGGTAAATCCGAAATCAAATTTTTGTCCTTTTCGCTTGCCCTGCTCGGTAAATTCAAAACTGTACTCTACTCTCCTGTTGTCACCCGAATACGAAACCTCCAGCTTATTAAATACCGCAAGCATAGGAGAAGCATACGGAGTAAAGAGAAAATCCGCACCCTTTTTATTATAAATTCTAATCAGCTCATAAGCCTTTCTCACAGCATCCGCACCGACAAAACAGCCCTTACCGCTGATTACGGCGGCATTTTCGCCCACTTCGGTGCATACCTGCTGAGAGTCCATAACATCCGTCTTTGCCAGCTTCTTTTTAAGCGAAACCTTTACATCACACGGATTAACATTAAACTCAAGATTTTTATATCGCATCTTGGTCATCGTCATATCAATCACTCCTTATGTTGTTGTCATACCGTTTAGAATCCAGCATAATATAATCGCTGACAGGCTCAACATCATAAGCAAAAACAGGTGTACTCTCGTCACTCATTTTCTGCCTCCTTACTCATATCCACATCAAAGGTCAGAACAGCCTTCAGGCGATAGCATTCGGTCGATTCGTCCGTTTCTATGGGAGAAATGCTGATTTTGCTGACAAGCGGAGTTACCGCCTGCTCCACAATTCTCTGCATAGTATCAAACGCTAAAGGAGAGCCGAGACGGAACGGCGAAAAAAGATGTATTCCTACCGAAGCCTTACCTATGTAATCAAGGCCGTCAACGCCTGCGCTTTCAAGTTCCATATGCTCGGGTACAATGACTGCCACCTTGCTGCGAAGCATACACGGCCGCCTGCTGTACGGAAAAGCAAGAATAAATTTAATGTCACCAAGTTCTGCACACAGTCTAAGCCGTTTAATTAAAGCGTCTGTTTGATTATCCAAATACATCGTCTTCCTCACTTTCCACCTCTCTAAGCACAACCGAATAATACTGCAAAGCTCCGCCCGCCATAATTTTATCAACTCTTACAAAATAAAAGCACTTGTCCTCAATGGTAACGGTGTCGTCCTGCGTGCAATTTGCTATCGGCTCGTCATAGGCAAAAATCGCAACCATATAATTCTTTTCGCTCATACCCAGCATTGTCGCTCTCGGCTGAAGCCTCGTTTTATTCGTTTTCCAAAGGCGGCGAGTTACCGTATACGCCTCGGTAGTCTCGCCGTTTTTATAATTTATTACGCATGCCTGACCGTAAAGATAAATGTTGTTTTTAATTAAGCTGTAAATATTTTCACACTTCATATCTACACCCCTAAAAATTCAAATCCGTTATCCTCAATCAAATCGGTAACGCCCTCCAATGCAGACTGATAAATCAACCTTGCTTTTTCGCAAGGGTCTATCCTGTCCGCAGAGGAAATGCTTACCTCTCCTGCCTTAAATGATGTGATTTCGCTTGAAATTCTCATTTTTGAAATTTCGTAGTAAATCTTTGCCGCAACAAAAAGCATCATTCGCTTCTTGTCCTTGTCACCGTATTCGGTATCAAGATATGGCGAAGCGTACATTTCGATAAGTGCCTTGTAATACTCAATTTCCTTTTCGCTCAAATCCGAAATCACCTTCAGCACACCAATAATTTCCTCTACGCTCATCATCTCAATACAATGCTTGCGCTGTCCATAAGTCTGTTATAACCGCTTATGCAAGTTACGGTAGCCATTTCAAGCTGACGGTCGATAAGCTTATCAAAATCGGTTACAATATCACCGCACTGTACTCTCTCAAGAGCATATCTCTTATCAAGAGCAATAACGCAGTTGGTAATAACATCGGTAATAGGATAAACAAGATTTGCACCAAGCGGTGTAACAAGCTTACCTGTGCCGTGGAATGTCAAGCCTGCGTTTGCGTCCTTAAATTCCTGAATTTTGAGAATATCGCCAACCATTGACTTTTCGGCAATAATTGTGTTCATCTCGTAAGGAGCAAGTGTTTTCCACGCATTAATAAAGTCATCATAATTAATAATTGCTTTTGAAATAAGATCTACCTTGCTTGATGTTCTGTAAAGAAGGTCGAGTGCATTTTGCATATCGCAGTTTGTAATATAAGTACCAATCTGCTTTAACGCAATGGTAAACACATCGAGTCTCTGGTTTTTAAGTGCCTCATATGAAGCACTGATTGACTTACCGTGCTTATAAAGTTTAGTAAGTGTATCCTTTGTTTTAATGGTAGTTTCCGGAATGTATGTTCCTTCGTTGATAACAGCCGAATCCGGAGTTGCAATTTCTGCGTCCTCGCATGCGATTGAACGATAATCCAACGAATCAACCACCGTTGTTGTAGCAACAATATCTTCAAGAATATTATTGTTTAAACCGAGTTTTACGGCTCTTGAAACATATTCCGGAAAAAGAGTTGCAGAGTTTGAATTTTGAAAGAACTTAGAAACGGTATCCGAATTAGGACCGCTGACCTTAATATTGTATCTTTTAAGCTGTCTTTCGTAGGCATCAAGGCCGTCAAGCTCTGTGCCTTTATAATTTTCGCTGGAGTCAATTTCCTCAAGTGCCTTAGTAAATCCCTTGCCTGAGGTGTAAAGTCCCTTGTCAAGCTTTAATGTATCAAATGACATATGTTTTTCCTCCCTTAATTACATTATAAATCCGATAATTTTGTTCTTTGTGTCAAGCTTCAAAACAGTTCTGTACTGGTTAGGCATATCCGAGCCGTCATAAACGACGGTACCCTCTATACCGCTGTTAAGCTTAATGTGACCTGTTGTCGGGTCTTTAAGACCTGAGTACTTAACCTCGCAGTAACCGCCCACCTGAACAGTTACATAATTACCTCTTATACATTTTGCCAAACCGATAAACGAAGCGCCGTCAAGGCATTTCTTAACATAGTAGCCGTCGCTGTCAAGACAAACGAAGCAACCGACTCTCATAGTGTCGTCCGGTCTCTTTTCCATTGTGATGTATTTCGCATCGTAACCCAAATATGATACTGACATATTTATTCCTCCTAAATTTGAAATTCTGAATAGTTAATCTTTTTTGCCCCTGTTTTTTCAACAAGCTGAGGCAATGCCTGCTTAGCCTTATTGCTTGCCTTCATTCCGTTGCAAAAGCCGAGAAGCTCATTTACGGTCATCACGGATGCCACGGAATCAAAAAGCTTTGCGTCCATTTTAGGGAAAGCCTGCTTAAACAGCTCAACGACCTGCTTTGCAAGCTCCTTTTTATAGCTTTGAGCAAGCTGTGCGTCCTGCTTCAGCTCCTCAATATACGAATAAAGTTCGTTGCTCTGCGCCTTGGTAAGAGTGATTTCTCTGCCCTCACCTATCTGCTTTACAACATCAGTCATAATATCGTCCTCCTTAATATCAAACGATTTTGTCACTCCCGCCTCTCTCTGAGCAGGAACTGCAACAAACGAAAATTCATAAGCGTCCTGTGCGTCGTCAAGAGTGCAAAAACAAAGCTTGTCTCCATAGGTTTTGCCCGGTATATGCTCACATCTGCGAAGCTTTTTGTCTGCCGAGCAAATAGAACATACGCTGCTTGCAAGACTGCACGAAACCGACACTTCCTTCTTAATACCCGCATCAATTTCGTCAATAAGCGCTCTGTTTTCCTCGTTGTTGAGCATATAAGCCCTTGCCTTTAGAGAATAAAGTTCCTTATTGTCGAGCGTTTTTCTACCCGGCTCCTTTTCAACTCTCGTCTCAAAAATTCTCGCCTTTTGGTCGGCACTTCTCATAGAATGATCAAATATGCCCGTCTTGCCGACAAACATCGGTGCCATCTCGTTAAGTGCCTTTACGCTGAAGCGTTCAAAATCCCTGTCTATGTCATTGTTGCATAGGGTAACATCAAAAACATAAAGCTCGTCCTCGCTCAGCTCTCGTCTGCTAAAGCTATGAATTTTTTGCAAATCCTCAGCCGTCGCAACACTTTTGGTTACATAACCGTTTGTCATAGCTGTGCCTCCTTAATCATTTTGTCAGCCTGTGCATTCAAGTATCTCGCCTGTGCGGTTTCTGTTTCGTCCTGAAGCGTAATATCGTTCCACACAACCTCAACATTTTTATAAATACCCAGCGTTTGAAGATACGCTTCTGCTATTCTTTCAAGCATCGGCGTAATGATTCTTCTGTATGACTTCAGCTCGGTTGTGAGTATGTCCGCCTGTTGCTGGCTCATTCGCTCCGATGTGGACCACGAAAGTCCAAACATATACGGCATAAGTCCCGTTTTGGCAACTATCTGCTCGAGCATTTGACGAACAGGCACATCGCTGTCCAAAATTTGATTGTCCGCACCGATTACGCTCACCTTAACATCGCCCACGGCAACGAAATCTTTAACCGATTCGCCGCTGCTCATTGCGTCTCGCCACGCACTCGCCATCTGTTGCGCTCTTTCCTTTGCAAAAGCTTTGTCCATACCGTCGCTCTGCGGCTTGTATGTAACAGCATATCTGAGGTTGCCCACTCTCTGCCAATTAGTTCCTATCGTGTTGTATATTTTCAGCAATATATCCGATATGAACGGCAGTCCTTTAAGCAGACTTGTACCCTTAATTTCGCCCGGCTCGGGATTAAGCACACAGTAAAGTATTCTTTCCTGATGCTCAAACGGCTTAGAGCCACTCGCAGAATTAGGATAAAACACCAAATCAATACCGTTTTCTGCACGCTTAACCTCCACAGATGATAAGCACGCATTATACAGCGCATAAAATCCGTCGCTGTCCGCAACCATTTCGCCTATGGCAGAGCCGTATGTCAAAAGCTGTGACATAAAATTATCCACAAATGCCTGTATGCCACGCTGATTACCGCCTACATTTATCTTTGAAAAAAATTCTTTCATCGCCTTATTCGCAGACTCATCTGAACACGAAAACTCAAATCCGCCCATAAGACGAATAATTTTCGTGATAGCACTGTCGATTATCGGCAATCCCTCTCTGACCGACCTATAAAGCCTGTCGTCCGGTGACGAAAGCGGAGTATAGGAATTAAGATATGTAAACGGATGACTGCATTCGTCTGCCGTCTGTACGCTGACCGACGACTCAACGCTCGGCTTACCGCTACTGCCCTTTTGTCTGTTGAATATGCCCAAGGCTTCACTTCCTTTCTACTGCAACGGAAAATGAATAATCATCCTCGCATACGCTCAAAACCGTGTTTACAAAATAGCGTATGTCATCCATTGCGTGATCGTTTTCTTTTCTGGGTGCATCTCTTTTAATATCGTTGTCCCATCTGTAAACGGAGAACTCCCTGATTGTGTCCGTACAGTCGGGCGAGATGAAAATTTCTCTCTCCTTGAGTGCCTGACACACTCGGTTTATACCCGTAAGCACATCGTTTTGTGCCTTTATCACACGATATTCGTTGTGCCTTTTTACGGTTTCTATGAAAGAGGCGGCAGAGGGGTCAACTATCAGAGCCTTTATTTTTTTGTCTCCCGCAAGCTCCTTTAGCTGAGCATAGTATTCCTCGTCCGTGAGCTGTATGCCCTTCTCACGGGATGAGTGATAATACTCCCTTATTCTGTACCATCCGTCTTCTCCCTTTCCCCATAATCCAAGCGAAAAGGGATTAACCGTGCCGTAGTCACAGGATAAATAATATTCACTGCATTCCTGCGCCCGCCTTACATTTTTCTCCACAGAAAACATCGGATAAACCAAGCCGTCTGCGGCAACCCATTTGCCCTCGATAAATCGCTGATAAAATGCGCCCGTGTATAATTGTTCGTATCGACATCTAATCTCATAAGAAAGAGAGGGATTGTCCTGCATGGTAAAATGCAAGTAGAGCATATTTTTTTCATCGGCTTTCTTTATCCACTCATTATAAAACCAATGAAACGGATGCTCTGGATTGCAGTTAAACCAAAACTTCGACCCCTCCAGCGAGCATCTTGCTATCGCCTGCTCAACAAACGAGCGTGGCATAAGCGCAACCTCGTCGAAAAGAACACCACCCAAGGTCATACCCTGGATTAACCCGGCGGAGCTTTCGTCTCGTCCGCCAAAAAGATAAAATCTGTTTTTGATACTGCCCTTTTCGATTTCTATTAGATTTTGGCTGAGCCTCTCCTTGACCGAAAAGCCAAGCGACTCAAGTATCGGAATAATAGGAGTTGTAACATTTCGCCTTAGACTGCTGATTGTTTTTCCGCACAGCGCAAATGAGGTGTCGCTGAATCTGTAAAATGCCCAAAATACAAACGACATCGACATACACAGCGTCTTTCCCGAACGCACCGCACCGTCACAAATAATGCCGTTTTTAGTGTGTCTGTCGTTTGAGGAACACCACCAATTCAAAACCTCAAGCTGTTTTTGCGAAAACGGAGAAAACTTAATCATTTCTCTGCTCCTCTGCCCTGACAGCACTCTTTTCCAGCGCCTCATAAAAACTCAGCGAGCTGTCTGACTCCCTCGCCTCGCCTGCGCCCAGCCTTTCAAGAGCCTTTATTCTGTCAAAGAATTTTATCTCCATTCCTCCGCCCTTAGGTCGCTTAATCTCGCTGACATTAATCAGCTTCAGCTTTGGTAATCGCTCAACCGTCTCCTCCTCTGTCATAAACAAAAGCGAAACCGCATCGCTTACGGAGCCTAATGCAATTTCAAGTAATCCTTGCTCAACCTGCTCCTGTAATGTCTTTTTTCGTCTTGCCGTTTTTCTCATTCCTTTCCTGTCGATTTGAACGAGGTTATCGTGTCAGCTTCACAAGTCCCCTCACCCTTAGGCTCGAAACGGCATTTTTATTCACCTTTTGTGCATATTTCGCCCAAATTTCAACGAAAAAAAATTTTTTACACCCATTTATTCACCTTTTATGCATATACCCCGCCTAAACGGGTAAATAAAAAAGCCGCCTCATTACGACAGGACATAAGAAATTAAGCAATCGCTTATTTCCTATGCTTTGCGCCACTAAAGACAGCTAAACGGTTAAACAGGAAAATATTGACCTCTCCGCTTTGTTTATGTATAATATAATCAGGATAATAAATCTAAAATTCGCAAAAAAACTCTAATGAGGTAACACAAGGGAACTGTCCCTCCGTGTTTAAGAATTTTGTAAATGGTTAGCAGAGGTAAGCAGATGAAAAAATATTACAAGTTAATCTTAATTATATTGGTATTGACGGCTGTTGCTTTTTGTTTATATACTCCCGGTGTTAAAATCGTTTACAATATGAACGGCGAAGCATTTATGCAAAATACCGCAAGTATAAAGCGAAGCAAAATTTCGTTGGACGGGTACGATAAAATTTGGAATGTCCTACCGTCTGACAACGGATATTATGCGTGTGCGAGCAATGATAACGGTGAATATTATATATGCGTTTCAAACGAAAAGGTCACGGGTGCAGTTAAAAGCGATATAAATATCAGCGATTGTAACTGCTACAATTTCTTTGAATGTAACGGTCAATACTCTTTAGTGCTTGGAAATATAACCAATGCCGACAATCCGACAGAGGGTGTAGAAGAAGAATTGCTGATTACTGTTGATTTTACAGCCGATAAATATTCAAAAACCGCCCTGCCGCAAATGTTTTCATATTCAACAATAACCGACGGAACAGCACTTTACGCCTCATCGTTTGATGATGGAATATATTCCTATGAGAACGGAGAGCAGGCAAAGATTTTGAACGGTAATTTTAATATAGTTATGATTTATGAAAACAACTTGTATTTTAACGATTTGGATAAATCGGATGATAAGGTGTTTATGTATAATTTGTCCGACAATGAAATTAAAGAAGCGGGTTTCAGCGTTAATGTTTCAAACTATTCGCTGATAGATTATGTTCCGATATTCGATACTGACGGAAAATATATTATTGCAAGCAAGTTCGGCAGTACATTAACAGATAACAAAAGCGCATTTCTGCATACAAAAATTATAAATAAAAACACGAACAGAAAATATATTGTCTGCTCCTCAATAGGTAAGGAATATGAGAATATTAAGATAGTTAAATAAACACAAAGGACGGTTTCTCTGTGTCCTATCTCTAATTTGAAAAAATAATCTTTTTAAGGAGTATTATTTTATGAAGAAAAAGAAAAGAATAATTATCTTTGTGTTGTTTGTTTTATTTTTAGTTACAACTATATTTTTAGTGATAAATTTTGACAAAATTTCTGCCGATATACCATTAAAACATAATGATGAAATGAAATATGTCAATTTAGAAAGTAGCGATTATTTGTTGTTAGACAGCAATTCTGCAACAAACGAACATTTTGATGAAAAAATATATTATAGATTAACCAATACACTCGTATATGATTTTGATAGTATAGAAGTAATAAGAGGGTTTTCCCCTTTCCATAAATTCGCTAAAATAAAAATAAATGATGAAAGTAATATTTATTGTAATATTTTAAGTTACAAGGAAAATGAATACAAAGAATGTGGTAATAATTTTTATGTACCTCCCGATTTTTCATTACCCGAGATTTCATCTGACAATATTAATAAATTGGATATTTTTATTTATGACGAAACCGATGAGAGCAAAACTATTCCAATAACTACAATTACTGATACAAAAGAAATAGATTCTTTTCTGGCAAATTATCAAGGCTTTATTTCAAATCATAGCACAAAGGATTCAGGTGCATTTGAATGTTATATTTACTATAATAATTATAGCTTTGAAGAACAATTATATGAAGATGATTTGAACTATTTGCTAAATTGACAATTTTGAAACACAATAGGACGGTTTATCCGTGTTGATGTGAAATTGCAATAACTTAGGAACCGTTCCTTAAAAAATTATGGTAAAATGAAAAGACACCTGCACGGTGTCTTTTTTTGGTGGAGATGGCGGTAACCGCACTACGCAATGACACTTCGTGTGCTTCGCTATACGATTGTTTCGTGATTTTATGCCAAAATATTTTGCGGTGCAAAGATTTTGATTATATGCGGTTTCGATTACCGCTGATTAAAAAAGCAACCACTTTCGTGATTGCTTTCTTGGTGGAGCGGGTGTCATCAAGGATGAACACCCCTCCGTTTCGGTATTTTCGCCCTCAAAAGCTTCCTCAATATCATCAAGCGGGATATTGTCGATGCTCAAAGGCTTCAAGCAATGCCCTTGTCAATAGCTTTTCAGATTTGCTTTTGTCAAATCAAGCGGCGATCAATGCGGAATATGGAAAGTAGAAAAAACTTTCATAATGTGATATAATAATGAACGGAAAGGAGACGCTATTATGCAATACTTTGTTGATTCACAAGACGGGAGTCTGCAAGCCGCTCAAAACTGCGGCGATAAAGAAGCGTTTTTCACGGTTATGAGCACGGCGGAATTTCACAAATGTAAAGAACAGCTTCCGTATTATAAAGAACTTCTTCACTGCCTCGGATCAATTCGTTATTGTAAGGCAGAGATTTTCAAAAACTGCATCATCGGAACATTACGCCTGCCTCAAAAAAGCGAGCAGCGTTCACCGCAGCTTTCCTTCAGCTTTTATTTGACGGGACAGTCGCTCTTATTTGTCGAAGATGTAGGCGATTTGAAATTATGGGTAGACAAACGGATAAGTATGTTTCAGGAGCTGAACAGTCCGGCTCATCTTCTTTTGCAATTTATGGAGCAAATGATAGAGGATGATGTTCTCTATCTTTCTCACATCGAGTCAGAAACAGAAAAAATGGAAGAAAATATCGGCTCCGGCGGTTCGGCAGACTTTTTCCCGTTGCTTACAAAACACAGGCAAAAGCTGTCCGAATTAAATGCTTACTATGAACAACTGACAGATATCGGAGAGTTGTTCCAATCCCGCGCGTGTTCTTTATTTACAGACGATACCGGGGACTGGGAAAAATTTACCCACCGTGCCGAGAGATTGCAAAATCATGTTCAGTTGCTTCGTGAAAATATGCTTCAGCTTCGTGAGCTTTATCAGTCAAAGCAGGATGCACGGCAAAATAAGATTATGGGGATTCTCACAATCGTCACCACCTTTTTCCTGCCGCTTACTTTACTCACGGGATGGTACGGTATGAACTTTGCTTATATGCCTGAGCTTAAATGGCGGTACGGTTATCCGTCGGTGATTATTGTTTCTCTTATTATCGCAATAGGAGAAATCATCTACTTCAAAAAGAAAAAATTCTTTTAATCAGGATGTGTTTTTATGGACGAAACAAGGCAAAGCCCGGAGCAGATTTTAAAGCAAATTGAAAAGGAAGAGCAAACTCTTAATCGCGGGCATTTGAAGATATTTTTTGAATATGCCGCAGGTGTAGGTAAAACCTATGCAATGCTGAAAGCCACACATTCGGCAAAAAGGCGAGGTATTGATGTCGTTGCCGGCTATAACCTCATGCCCGTCCTCAGACCTCTGCACTTGTAAACGGATTGGAATGTCTTCCGAATTTGCTTTCAGGAAAATATGAATTAACTATAAATTAACATAACAAAACCGTCACCTTAGAACTTAATCTAAGATGGCGGTTTTCTGTTTCGTATCAGAGCATCACCTTGACGGAAAAGCCGCCACTAAAGAAGTAGGTGTTCGTCCAATACACGTTTGGTGGAGATGGCGGTAACCGCACTACGCAATGCACCCTTCGTGTGCTTTGCTGTGCGATTGTTTCGTGATTTTATGCCAAAATATTTTGCGTTGCAAAAATTTTGATTATATGCGATTTCGATTACCGCTGATTAAAAAAGCAACCACTTTCGTGATTGCTTTTGGTGGAGATGGTGGTAACCGCACTACGCAATGACACTTCGTGTGCTTCGCTATACGAT